>Ga0115555_1002570_pt1 | contig 12073 bp, 7 predicted proteins | sample COGITO_mtgs_1104_2_FD_87285 | JGI IMG/M metagenome (GOLD analysis project Ga0115555, IMG submission 87285) | Pelagic marine microbial communities from North Sea - COGITO_mtgs_110407 | ecosystem: Environmental > Aquatic > Marine > Epipelagic | place: Germany:Helgoland, sampling site Kabeltonne... | reverse complement strand
TCGTCGTCGTCGTCGTTGTCGTCCTCGCACTCGTCATCCGCATCCTTCATCGTGTGATCGGGTGTTCGGATTTGGCACGTTTCCATCTCATCTGCCGGGACGTCGTCCTCCTCCTCCTCATCGTCGTCGTAGTTTGGATCGTACGTCAACAACTTCACCGCCATTTGTAAAATTTCCTCCAGTTGCTTCTCCTTGGCTGATTTCGAAGTCACTTCCCCGAATCGCCCGCAGATTGTTTCCAACGCCATGAGCGATTGTTCCGCGATGGATGCAAACGCCTCATCGGCTTCCTCGTTATTCTCCATCTTCTCCACCAACGTGGTACAAAGCTTGGACAAAACCGGAACGACCGTCTTCGATGCCAAACTTCCATTTGCTCCGCCTTTTTTCGTCTTCTTCGCACCGCCGCCGCCACCGGTAGCGCTTTCCGCCACCAAGCGTTTCCCGCCGCCGTCTTTCGAGGCAATCATCCCGAGCGTAAACGCCCCTAACTCGCACCCAATCACATCTTTCTCCGCTAATGCCTTCTCACATCTCGCCGCTGTCTTCTCGACAACATCAGCTAATTCTTTCGCGTTCGCCGCGCGACTCAAAGATGCTAAAATCCCCGCGCATCTCTTTCTACTCGTCTGCCCGTACGTCTTGTCTTCTATTTTCGATATCGTCGTTTGAATCAACGACGAGACGTCTTTCGCCTCCACAAACTCCGCTTTCGTTTCGCATAAAATCTGCAAAATCTCCGTCGCGTCGTCGTGCACCGTCGCTTTATTCGCGTCTCCCAACACTCGGTCGAAGAACGGCACGCACTTCCCGCAAAACTCTTTCGAAACCTCCTTGGAATACCCCTCCACGCCGATCGTTTTCAACGCCACCGACGCGCTTTCCTTGTGTCGACTCCTTTCTTCCTTATCTACGTGCGGTCCGAACGTTTTCTCCGTCGGCGCGATCTTTTCGCACAAAATCTGCAGCGTCTTTTTGTTCGCCTCTTTCGTCGATTTTTTCAAAAGCGTCGGCAACGCTCGAATCGCCAAATCTCGGCAATCGCTGAAAATGTCCACCAAGGCGATGAGAACAACCTCGTGGATTTTCTCCTCAACGTCCGACGCCGTCGGTGGTTTGTACGTATCTTTTTGTAGCTCTTGCGTTAAATCGGAAACCGCCATGCATCGGTAATCTTGATTATAGTAATACACAGAGAGAGAGAAAAGAAGAGTTTGTCAGTCAGAGATGTGTAATCTCGTCTACGAAATGCGTCGACGATGATTCCCGCGGTCCTCCTCGGTCGAGAGAGAGAAAAATAAAAAGAAAGCGAAAGCGCGCGCAGAGTGTAGCGCACACACCTCGATCTTTGTGATGTATCTGCTCGAATATCTTCGTGAACGAGGCGTTGTTCGAGGAGGAAGAACTCGGTGCCATGATGAGAAGAATGACGATGATTTGAGTTTTTTTCTTTTTTTTTTGTGTGAAGAGACGACTGTTGAGAGTTGATCAATGTTTTGTCTCTTCTTCTGTTTTTTTCTTCTCTGTTTTTTGAAAAGAAAGCAAGCAAGTTTTTTTTGCCATTTTTTGCTTCTTTTTCGCAATTTGACACCTAAAAACATTATTATTTTTAACAACAGAGAGAGAGAAAAAACAAGAAGAATAATGTCATCAGGCTGCGCGAGCAGAGCGACGTGTTGTTATTCTCATTACTGCAAAAGATCTTTATCGTCTCGAGCGAACGAAGCGCTTTTATTAAACTACTCCTCGTTAAGGAGTTTTAACGAACGGAGAAGTGGTGGTGGAAGTTCTGGGCTGTTGTTCTCGCTTTTTCGTTCGACATTCATCACGTCCAAACGAATGAAGGGGGGTTTCTCATCGTTGACTCGCGCGGCGGCGGCGAAAGAAGAAGACAAAGATAAAGACGAAGAAGGAGGCGTAACGATGAAGAAGAATAAAAACACGACGAAGAACACGCACCAACTAATTACTTTTTTCAAGTTCACCGCGCTTTCAAACGCGGAGGATGAAGTGGACGCGCACCGAGAGTTTATCGAGACGAACAACTTGGAAATCCGAGGAAGGATATACTTGAACGAACAAGGCGTGAACGCGCAAATGAGCGGCAAAGGCACGGACGGTGAGACGTACGCGAGATGGGTGGAGAAGAGAGCACCGTTTAACGGGATGCGGATCTCGGTGTATCCTTACCACGAGCACGGACATCCGGATCTGCGTTTAAGAGTGAAACCGCAATTAGTGCAGTTGGAAAACGGCACCGCGCATTTACCGATTGCGGATACATCGAAACGCGGGACGAGTTTGTCGCCGGAGGAATGGCACGAGATGATCGAAAAAGCGAACGAGGATCCAAGCGATAAGGAGAATCCTTTGCTGTTAGACGTGAGGAACGGGTACGAGTGGGACGTTGGGCACTTTAAAGGTGCGCAAAGGCCGGTCCAAGAATCGTTTCGGGAGACGGTGGAAACGAACGTGGACGATAAAATCGGGCCGTTGGCGGATATGCCGAAAGATAAACCCATCATGATGTATTGCACCGGTGGAATTCGATGCGACGTGTACAGCACGGTGCTAAAAGAGCAAGGATACAAAAACGTCATGGTTCTGGAAGGAGGTGTGCAGGCGTATTTTGAAAAGTTTGGGAACGAGGAGAAGCACGCGTGGGACGACCATTTGTTTGTGTTTGATAATCGGTTGGCGATGACGCCGAAAGGAACGCCGGCGGCGGACCTTGGCGAGAAAGCGGCAACGTTGGAATGTCACGTGTGTAAACAAAAGAACGCGCCGCCACCGCACAGAAACTGCCCGAACGTGGATTGTAATCGCTTGTTTTTAGTGTGCGAGGGATGTTCTGAAAAGTTGGACGGATTTTGTTGCCACGAGTGCACGCAAGCGACGCACGTGCGGCCGCAGTTGGTCAATCCAGGGAGGTATAAGAAATACGCGTCGTACGATACTCCCGAGGCGAGAGCGGCCAGACGAGGCGACGGGAGACAACGAAGAAAGCAATTGAGGCTCAGGAAAAGGAAGTTGGCGTGCGCAGAGTACGTGATTAGGACTGTACTCGGCGACGACGAAGCCGCTTCGTCTTCAAACGAATCTTCCTCCGGGACCTTTGCGGCTCGAACGCGTAGTAATAATAAAGTAGAAGAAAACGACGACGAGGAGGACGACGACGACGACGAAGAAAAAGAAGAAGAAGAAGAAGAACCCGAAGAGTGGGATGAAACCGGGAAAGAGAAGAAAATCAAGCCGCAAAATTCGAAATATTTGCGTCTGCGCATGCGATTGGAAGAAGCGATTCCGTTCGTGCAAGGAGACATATCGCCAGAAAAATTAGTGACTGCGATGGAAACGCTGAATATAAATAGAGTTGGAGGAAGAAGCGCGCCCGAAAGAAAGAAGTCCTTGGAAGAAAGCCGAGGATAACTATGTAGTAGATGACAATCACAGATAATAATATATATATAAATTTTTCTTTACATGTTCGCTATGGATACCATACCAGTATTATGTTCATTAAGTTCGATTGTTACACGTAAAACCAACAATGTTATTATTTCATTTGGTTTGTTGTATTAGTAGTTAAAAAATGAATTCGTTCGCCGCCGCGACCCGCAAAAAATCTCTTTCTTTACATATCCTTCTTTTATACAGAGTTGTACGTCCTTTCAATTTGGACGATTCGTTCGCCAAGTTTCGTGTTGCGCAAGTTCGCGGAGGCGTTTTCCGCGTCTTTCCTCCTTCGAAACGCGACCCAGGCGTTACCGCTCGAACATCTCCCATCATCATCGAGCGCTGTTTTCACCCACTTAATCGCACCATACGGTGCAAATGTTGTGTACAACAGCAAGTCATTACATAACGTCGGCAAATTATTTAATTTGAGTCGAAATTCGGCCGCCACCGCGAAATCTTCCCCCGAGGAGAATGAAAGATCCGAATTTTCCGCTTCATCTGCCAAAAACCCCGCGTGGTTAATTTCATCCGACGACATCGTCGATAAGTAGCTGGTGTTATTATGCTTACTGCCACCTCTCTTCGGCGACGATGTGCTGAGATATCGGTTAGATTTCTTGTTGTTCTTGTTCTCCACGTTTGGCTTGTATTGATTGCCATTTCGGACGGATTTATCGTTGTTTCCGTTGTTCGTATTATTCGTCGTCGCATTATTATTTTGTCTTCGTCTGTTTTTCGAGCTCGAATCGGCAAATCGCACCGTTAAAGGCGTCGTCGCACCAACCAAAGTTATTCCATTCGTCGCATTTACCGCTAAAGTTGCCATATCGACCGTTTCGAATCGTATCAACGCTCCGACAGAGGTTGTCATGGAAGCGTGTAACAATCGGCACTCGATGACGTTGCCGAATTTTGAAAACAAACGCATCAAATCATTTTCCGCCATAATAGGCGGCAATCCTTTTACGTAAATATTATCCGATGGTTTCATCTCTATTTGCTGCATCAACTGTTGTTGCTGCTGCGCGATGGCTTCAAACACGATGCTACTATTCGCCGCGTTATTCGCCGTCGAGCTCAACAAGTTATTCACTACCGAATTCGCTTGGTCCGGCGACCCGAAATTCTCCAAACTCACCACCGGTTGCTGCGCCGTCGACGCTGACGCGATATTAATATTTGCTGTCGGAGGAGCTACCCCAAACACGTTCTGTTTCGAAAATTGCGGATTCGACCCGTTTACCGACGTCCCGCTCGAATCCGAGTTTGCGAATTTCACCTCGATCGCCTTCTTATGCATAACCTTCCCGTTCATATTCGCAATCGCATTCACCGCGTCCGCGAACGTTTGAAACTTGACAAACCCAAACCCTCGACTGACTTGCGTCGTCGCGTCTCGAATTACGCAACACGACTCTACTCTCCCGTGTAAGGAAAAAATCGCGTTCAGTTGCAACTCGTCCACTCTCTCTGGTAAATTTTTAATGTAGAGATTCGAGTGCAATTGCACTCGCTGTTGTTGTTGTTGTTGATTATTATTATTATTATTCGACATCGTCGTCGGGGTCGTTAAACTCGTCATGTTGCTCCTCATCATCGTCGCGTTAGTATCGATAGTATTAGTCGTATCCATCATTCCCATCATCCCTAAAGGACTCGGCGGCGACGTCGCTTTTTCTCCTCCTCCTCCCCAAATTTGAGCGCCTCCAACGGGATGTGCACCCGCTGAGGGCGGCGACGACGAGGAGAACCCTCCTCCTCCTCCTCCACCACCGATGGGAATCGACGGCGAGTAAAAATTTATTCGTGACGGCGACGTCGGTTTTTCTTCTCGTTGGCGTTGAGATTGTTGGTCAAATGCACCTCCACCCACCCCTGCGGTAGGGAAAAAGGAGTTCGCATTGGTCGTTCCTTGTCCTCCACCGTTCTCGTCGTCGATGTACTCGTCGGTTTCGAAATCGTCCACATTCACAGAGATCGTAGGTTTGAGAGGACTCTCCACGCCTGCCCAGGCTTGGCGGTTGTGGTGCATCACGTGCGCGCGCGAGAGAGAGCTTTTGTTGTTCGTTTTTTATTCCCTCGAGTGTATTCCTTCTTCTCTTCGTTGTCCTCTCCTAAATCTCTCGTCGACCAATCCTGGCCCTCGCGCTCACGAGGCGGGCTCTTTGCCCGTGTTCTTTTTATGCTCTTTTAGACTCGCTCTCTTTCCCTCTCTCTCTCTCTCTCTTTATATCACCGAGCGTTTCTCTTCCGTCTCTTTCTTTTATCTTTCTTCTCGTTTGTTCTTCTTATATGGGAGGAGTGAAATTGAGAAATGAATTATCGCGAAACGACGCTTTTTTTTCCGCAAGGGACCACGAAAAAAAGAGAGAGATCCATCAAAATTCGATTTATTTATTATACTTTTTCAGCAACCGTGACCCGGTCAAAATGGTCTCTCTTTTTCGCCTCTTTGGTCTCTTTTTTTCCTTTTTCGTCTCTCTTTTTCGTCTTTTGACAAGTTTTGTGTCAAAGAAGCAGCACCCTTTGAGAGAGAGCAGAGCGAGAGAACGAGCTCTCCTTCCTTCTTGGTGTATTTTCCCCAATAAGAAAAAGTCATCACAAAACACGACGACTGCGAGCGAAGACGTGATATATATATATACTAACACATACACGCGTCACACAAAACACATCGCAATACTCTACGACTCACGATGAGCGAAGACGACAAGACGAAATTTTTAAAGTGCTTCGAGCAGTTGAAAGAAGAACTCGTGCGAGATGAAATCGAGGATAATCAGGTCCAAATCGCAGTCGATTGGATACGGGAGATGATTTCGTACAACGTCCCGCACGGGAAATTAAACCGAGGAATCGCAGTCATGGACGGGATGCGAGCTCTAGGAAAAGATGAAGTGTCGGAGAAAGACATGTGGAAAGCCATGGTCGTCGGGTGGGGCATCGAATGGCTCCAAGCGTATTTTTTGGTAGCGGATGATATCATGGACGAGTCAATCACGAGACGGGGGCAACCGTGTTGGTATCGACAACCGCACGTGAAAATGAACGCCATCAACGATGGGATTTTATTGGAGATGCAAATTTATAAGCTATTGAAACGTCACGTGGGAGTGAAAGATCCGGCGTACGCGCATTTGTTGGAGTTATTCCACGAGGTGACGTACCAAACGGCGAGCGGGCAGTTGATCGATTTAATAACCGCGCCGATTGGCGTCGTGGATTTGAGTAAATACACCGAGGAAGCGTACATGAGAATCGTGACGTATAAGACGGCGTTTTATACGTTTTATTTACCCGCGGCGTCGGCGATGAGATTGAGTGGAATTGAAGACGAACAGGCGTACAAAGTGGCGAACGATATTTGCGTAAAACTCGGCCAGTTTTTCCAAATCCAAGACGACTATTTGGATTGCTACGGAGATCCGAAAGTGATTGGTAAAATTGGGACGGATATTAAGGACAACAAGTGCGGGTGGTTGGTGGTGCAAGCGCTGAAGAAGTGCACGGCGGAACAACGGAAAATAATCGAAGAGAATTACGGGAAGGACGACGCCGAATGCGAGAAGAAGATCAAGGCGTTGTACGTCGAGTTGGAGTTGGAGAAGTTGTATTTGGAGTACGAGGAGAAGAGTTACAAGGAGTTGACGGAAATCATGGAAGGCCAATCGGTGTTGCCGAAGGAGTTGTTTTCGAGCATGTTGGCGAAGATTTATAAGAGAACGAAGTAATTATATGCGTATTTTAGAGCGAGAGAGAGATGATGATGATGTTTGCATTTTAAATGATAAAAATTGATGTACTTACGTATTTTACATTACTATAGAAAATTAAATATTGAACCCGGCGGGGCTTAAGCCACCTGGTGAGCTCATTTCACTCATGGGCGTGTCGCCGGGACCGCTATTTCCGTTTTCATCCAACTGGTAAATCTCGTCGTCCACTTGCGACATCGCCTCGAACAAGACGCCGTGATATTTTCTCACCGTCTGTCTCAACTCCAAAAACTTCTTCCCCAACGCTTCCATCTCTCGCACGTGTTCCTCTCTCACTCTGTTCATGCTCTTTTTAAGCGCCAGAATTTCTCTTTCTTCTTCTTCGTTCTTCGCCTTGTTGGAATCCGCTCGCGCTTTCTCCGCCTCTAATGCCTCTTCCGCCGATTTCAACGCCGCCCTCGCCGCTTGTTCCTTCAACTCGCCTTGCGCTTTCAATCGTTGCATGCGTTCGTTGAGCGTCTGTTCCTGTCGTTTCAACTGTTCCAACTTCGCGTCCAACTTCCACGTCTCCTCTTCGTTCTCCGCAATCTTACTCTTCGATTCTTCCAGCGCTTCTTTCATCTTATCGTGTTTCTCTTGCTCTTCTAAGATTTTTTCCATCACGTCGTTCGCCTCTCTCAACCGTTCGCCGATGTTCTCCATCACCCGCCTATCTTCCTCCATTTCTTTCACTTTCTCTTCCAACTTGGCCACTTTATCCTCCTCTATTTTCATCTGTTCCATCGCTTTGTGCAATTCCGGGTCCATCCCTTTACTATTCTTCCTCTCCTCCTCCATCTTTTCTTTCAACTCTTTATTCGTCTTCTCGGCTTTGGCTAACTCTTCCTCCAACTTTTCCAATTGCTCTCGCTCTCTCATCGCGTGCTCTTCCTCCTCGGCGATTTCTCTCTCCTGCCTTGCCAGCACTCTCTCTTGCTCCGCAATCTCTTCCTCTAAAACCCGATTCTCCCTCTCCAATTGTCTCAACTCCTCCTCGTCTTCCTCCCTGTACTCCTCCGTCGCTTTCCTCTTCTCCGCTTGCTCCACCTCCGCGCGCAACCGCTCGTGTTCTCGCTTCGCCTCTCTCAACTTCTCCTCTTCCTCCGCGCACTCGTTGATGATATCCGCGAACTCAATCAACTGCTCCTCTCGAAACTTTGCAAAATTAATCAGAGCGGACATGTTTCGTCTCGTCCGCGTGTATTCCGGTTTCCACACGTCTTTGAACGAAAAATCCTCCACGCCTATTTTCAACATCAACTCTTGCAATCGACTTAAAAACAAAACGTTCGGAATCGCGTCTTCGTACAACTCCGGAAATTCCATCCCGACTTCCTCCGCGATTTCCGGGTCCGGTTGAAACGATTCGTCCTCGTCTAAATTCACGTTGAAGAATAATTCGTACGCGGATTCGTAGACGTGTCTCAGAGATTCGTGCGTCGGGCGGAGTAAATCGCGCTCGGAGAGTTCGATTTTTAATTCTTTCAAACACGAGCGGATTTCGTCGTTGGTTAAGATCGGAAACGAGTACGTGGTTTTGGTGGTGCTCATCGTTTAAATTATTAAACTTTAAAGACTTAAGCGATGATGATGCTTATTATGCGCTCTTTCTTCTTCTTCTTCTTCTTCTCTTTGTTCACAGTAAGTAGCGATGATGTTTAAGTGTGTTTATGTGTGTGCAAACAACGCACTTTTACTGGGGAATGAGGCAGATATTTGAATTTTTCTTGTGCTTGAAACAAGCTGTGAAACAACAAAACCAACAAAAAATGTCATCATCGAAAACATTAGGGACCGGATGATCTTGCGTTTATTTTCAGTAATAATAGTAGTAGTAATACTCGCATTAGTCTTAGTCGCATTATAATAATAGGTGCACAGAATGAATTCGGACGCGAAATGCCCTCTTTAACCGACGCGGCAGGATTTCAGCGAAGGCGCTTTGACGCTCCCGTTGACGCCGATTAAATCCGAACCGAACCAGTTCACGTTCCCTTCCGCGTTGGAATTGAAACCGTCTTTGACTTTATCCCACAACTTTTTCTTTACGACTTTGTTTTCGCCGTGAATGTCGGGCATTTTGTCCCCGATGAAACCGGAAAAGGTGAGTCGTTCGCCCGGGGAAGAGTTTTCGGGAGCTTCGACGACTTCGATTTTTGATTTATCCTCGTTCGACGCGCAGAGGCACATGCCGTGCGATTGCACGCCTTTCATGTTTCGTGCTTTCAGATTACCGACGATGACTACTTTTTTGCCGACTAAATCTTGAGGGTTTGCGTAATGCGCGGCGATGCCGGAACAGACCGATCGCGGTTCGGGCTCGCCGCAGTCGACTCGAGAGACCAACAACTTGCTCGATTCCGGATCCGGGTGCTGTTCGCACGACACGATTTCACCCACCACCAAATTGAAACCGAGCAAGTCACCGTTCAACGCTTGCGCTGGTCCACTCGTTCCGGCAGCAGCGGACGCTTTCAACTGTTCCACTGCGGACCCCGCGTCGTCGTCAGCCGCGCTCCTTTCGCTACTACTCGTACTGGTACTACTGCTACTCTCGCTATCACTACTACTGCTACTGCTCCCCATAATCCTCGGCGTTCGGAAATACCCTTTATCAAAGTTCTTCGCCTTATTTAATAACTCCTCTCGATCGAACTCGATGCCCCCTTCGTCGATGGTCGATTTCAATCGCAAGCGCATCTCTCTCTCCAGCTCCTCTTGACTCAGTTGCAATTTCCCTAACCTCTCCCACTCTTTCTCGATGTCGATGTCGTTCAATTGCCCGAACCATCCGACGATGGCGTTGATTTTCGGTTCCCAGTCGGAGATTTCTTCCTTTGTGATTTTTATTCGAGCGGTATCCGCGAGTTCCGCCAGGTTTGGGAGAGGAGGTAAGTCCGTCGAAGAGGCGGCGTTATCCACTCCTTTTGGGGAAGACGATGGGCAGGAAGTCGTCGCCCGAAGTCGTCTTCGCGATGTTGTTGTTGTTGTTGTTTTTCCCGTCCTCTTTGAACTGCAGAAGAGCACGTGGGACGACAACGCGTGATGCGCTGTGGTCGTGCATGTCGTGGACATCTTTTTAGAGAGTCTCTCGTCGTGTTGTGTGTGCGAGTAAATTTGAGGCTATTCGCGTGTAGTTCAAATGTTATACAACAGACGCTTTTTTTGTGGCTATTTCATCTAATGCGGGCTACATCGAGCATCATCACTCTCTCGGGTCTCTCTATCTCTCTTTCTCTCTAGGGAAGAATCCCGTGGACGTTCTTTAAGTGCGTGTGCAAATTGAACTTCAAACCAAAGCTCGCGTTACACACGTCACAGAGAAACGTCTTCTCTTGCGTGTGCGTGACGATATGTCGTTGAAGCTTACTGTTATCGACGAAAGCTTTTCCGCAATTTTCCCAGGTGCAGATGTATCTTTTCTCGCGGTGGGCGTTCGCGACGTGGCGAAGCATTCGTGGGCGGTCCAGAAAGCGTTCTAGGCATCCCGGTTCATTGCAAGCGACGACGAGGAGAGACGGATCGACTTTGTCGTTGTAGACGCGACCGCCGGCGGATGGAACCGGGACGGCGAGGAGAGGTTTCACGTCCGACGATCCATCCTTCGATTCGTTTGCTGCCATTGCTACTGTATTTGATTGAAAATTGTAACGTCGCGGCGCGGCAGCTCTCTGTCCGTCGTCCATGCCGGGTAAAATCGGTTGCAACAACGCTTTGTCGTCCTCGTCCATCTCCTTTTTTTCGCTCGTTTCCGGCGGTGTTTCCGGCAACGGCGTCCACGTCGGTCGTTCGCACGATTCTCCCTTTTGCCTTTTCCACAAGTGAACGTCCGATCCAAACTTTTCCGTTTCCTCTTCCTCGTCGAAATCTACGTTCGGCACGCGCGTTTTTTCTTTCCTCCATCGCGTCGCCGTCTTTGCGATGCCTTCTTTACTAACGTCAAAATTCTTCGCCACGACCACTTTCGCCGTGGACGTTTTGATGATACCAATGTACTTGCTCTGCGCCGCCATCGGTCCTCGATTCCGAATAAACCCGTCGACTGCGGCGTTTTCCTCCTCCTCTTTACCTTTCGTCGGGGCGAACTTCCTCGGCGCGAAGAGCTTATTCTTTTGCTTTTGATCGCTGTCGAAAAACGCCGCGCCGGCCACCGCTGCTTTCGAGTTCGCATACGACGCCGGTACCACGTATGACGTCGCCATAGCGCTTCTCGCTTTAGGAACCCCCGAATTATTATAATTATTAGCAGCGTTTTCGCCGCGCTGTATCTTCACCGCGTTGTTGTACAGGCACTTCTGCTTTAAATTCGGTTGCGAACAATACTTGCACTGCCCGCATTTAAACGCCCCACGGCTCGTTCTGTGCATGGTGATGCCATCCGGGGTGATGATTATCGCCGATGTGCCTCTGTACTCGTCCGGGAATGCGATTGGAACGCCTTCTGCGGTGCACTTTTGTTGTTCTTCTTGTTCTTGTTCTTCTTGTTCTCGTCGCATCATCATCGAATCATCTTCCTCAGTGTTCGTCTTTTCTTGCTCCAACAAAAGAGAAACGTTGGATAACTCCTCCTCTTTAGTGCTCTCCTCTCCTTCGTTTTCGTTTTCGTCGTCTTGTGCTGCTGGGCGCTGTTTGATCACAAACTTAAGTCCCATTATATATATCGCAGTAGTAGGAGTAGTAGTATATCTTCTCTCTCTCTCTCTCTCTGTGTCGTTTTTTGTTCTTCTTTTTTTTTTGAGGAAAAGTCAAGAAAAAAAAGAAAGAATTTGGAGTCAAAACAAAGCGCATGTCAAATGCGACAACAAAGAAGACAAATAACGCGCGGTTTGCTCCAAAAACGCGCCGAACACAACGACGGG
>Ga0115555_1002567_pt1 | contig 12075 bp, 6 predicted proteins | sample COGITO_mtgs_1104_2_FD_87285 | JGI IMG/M metagenome (GOLD analysis project Ga0115555, IMG submission 87285) | Pelagic marine microbial communities from North Sea - COGITO_mtgs_110407 | ecosystem: Environmental > Aquatic > Marine > Epipelagic | place: Germany:Helgoland, sampling site Kabeltonne... | reverse complement strand
TACGAAAATTCTTCTCTTCTTCTCTCTCTCTCATCTTTCATCTTCAACAAAGAAGAATAAAAAATGAACCGAGGAAAACTGGCGACGTGGTTGCTCGTGCTCGCCGTGCTCGTCGCTCGGTAAGTCTTTTTATTCTTCTTTTTCTGCTTGGTCTTCTTCTCTCTCTCTGTCTCTCTCATTAGTAATCGACTTTTGGCGACGGACGACTGATTTTTGAGAACAAGAAATCCCCTAAGTTAACCCGCGGGTTTCCCCTACTTACTCCTTACTACTACTCCGTACACAAAACAAACGACAGAGTGCCGGTGTTCTTAAACGCAAAGACGAAAAATACGTTCGCCCCGATCGACGGCGCCGCGGCGTTTGCAACGAAATACTTTAGCGGCACGGATGACGACGGCGCACCCTTACTCAAACCTCCGTTTGTAGCGAGAGCGCTTTTGTACCCATCGAAACTTGTCCCTCAGCTTTCACAAAGTTTGAAGTGCAACGCGAAAGAGAACATGAAAGTGACGTCGACATCAATGGAAGGAGGGAGCGAAAGGAATAATTGTTTGCCGTATTTCCCGGATTTCGAGTCCTTCACGACGAGGAAAGAAATCATGCGCACGCACAAGAGACTGGTGAAAACGTTCGGAGAGGACTCGCGAACTATTCACGTCGTTTACATCGGGAGCGTTTTGTTGATCTACTCGGCGGCGTTTGCGTTTTTTAGCGGAACGTGCGGAAGAGTCGGAGTGTATGCGATTGCACTTCTCGCGTTGGGGACTTTGACGAATAGCGGGAAGAGAGACGGAGCGGTACCGTTACCAGGTTTATTTATTATTTCGGCGTTAACGTTTACCTCGATGATTTTCGGACGGAATACGAAAAGACGAAGGACGAAGAAACAAAAGACGCGTTAAATGAGGATTTAGATGACCTTTAATTTATTAAAACGATGAGCACTATACAATAAGCCGCGTGTGTATATTACAATAATTTATATCAATCAACCGTACGGTTTGTCCATACCTATGGACTTGTTTTTAACCGTTGAAGGCGGGATTCTAAAGACGTGCGAGAACAAACCTCCTTTACCTTGATTCTTCGCCTCTTGCAGTAAGTCAAACTCGCCGCCTAAAGAAACCGCACGTCGATGGTTCAAAGTCGGTTTGCCACCACCACCACCACCACCACCAACGATACCGCCGCGCGATGTATTCATAGATTTGCTCCCATACGGATTTGAAAGATTATCAATGGACATTTCTTCGAGAGCGGATAATTTGGAGGACAATCCGCTGCCGCTTCTGCGATGGCTCCCGTGCTGCGCCGTGACGGCTTGTAATCCCGAAATGCTCAAATCGCTGCCTGATCGCGAATGACTTCCTCTTCGATGCATGTTATTGTTGGTGTGATGGTTCGTTTGCACGCCCTGTTCGTTTGTTGTCGCCGCGGGCGTTTGGAGATGATTCATTTCGTTCAAACTCGAGCCGCTCGAATTCTTTGAAAGCGAGGAGGAGATTCCGAGTTTCTTCTCCAAATTTTGTCGGCACTCGCGTTCTTGTTCAAGTTGCGTTCGACTCGATTGCAATTTTGTTTTCAACGTTTGCTCGCGGGTTTGGTACTCTTGAATACGTCGCTCGAGCCGTTCAACTTTCGCGAGCAATTTCAACTCGCGAATCGTGTGCGAACCGTCGTCATCTGTTGGAATCTTTTTCGTTTCTCCCGCATCTGCCTCCCCAGCGCCGATACTGTTCACTGCGCTGGTTGAAGTGTCGTCGATTAAGGAACCATTACTTCCGGTGGTATTCGGGGGCGTATTCGTATCCTTTGGAAGTCGTGGTGGCGGCGGTGGCATCGATAAAAACGGGTCCTCATTCGCATAACCGCCCGTGGAAGAAGGCTCGAAACCGACCCACTCCGCCGGCGGTGTCTTCTCTTCACTTCTCGTCGTCGTCGTCGTTACTACAGACAAGTTTTGTTCTTCGCGTTGCTTGGGAAAATCATTCAGGTCTGATAGCAACCGCAAGGCTCTGTTTTGTGCCTCTGACGCGCTGATTCTATCGTCCGGATCGAGTTTACACAAGTCGCGAACTAACGCGTCTATTCCGGGAATTTGCCTAGGAAACTCACGCTCGTGCTCTTTACTGAACTTTTTACCGTTTGGAGTAGCGGATAGCGCCGAAGCGTTTCGACTTCCCGCACCCCTACCACTCAGCGAACGCAGCATAGCCTCTGAAGCATCGCCAAATGCCAACTCGTCGTACGCAAGCTCGTGCAAAAAACAACCGAGCGCCCACAGATCTGCCGCCAAAGAAGGCGGTTTTTGAAACTTCCAACAATCCCACATCTCGGGAGCTCTGTACGCTGGCGTCGTTTTCGATTTCATATCGTCCTGGATTCTGTGTCGTTCGGTCGCGTCTTTGTACGTGTACTCGCTCGCAGGCGCAAACTCGCACGACCCGAAATCGCACACTTTATAGAGATTCTCAGACTTGGAAAAAAGAACGTTTTCGCGTTTTATGTCCCAATGACACAACTTTGACCCGTGCATTGTTTTTAACACGTCACACACCGCCAAAAACGGTTCCAAGATCTTCTCTAACTCTTTTTTACTAATGGTGCTATCACTACCCTTACTATCACTATCATTACTAAACGATCTCATGGACAGATCGCCATCGCACAACTCCATGCACATGCACATCCTATACGCGCGTTCTCTCGATGAGACTCGTCGTTCGTCCGCCACTCGGATTTCCGCGCCGAATAAAGTCACCACGTGCGCGTTCTTCGATAGAGATTTGTGCACGGAAACTTCCGTTTTCGCTTTTTTCACAAAGGTCGAATCATCCGGTAATTCTAACACTTTCATCGCGCAATAAAAGTCCTCTCTTTGGTTTGCATTATTATTATTATTATCCGCGGCGCCGTGCAGAGCAGAAGAAGAAGAAGTCGTTGAAGAAGAAGCTTCAACAAATTTTGCTTTATACACCACCGCAGATGCACCCGACGAGGAGAGCACTTCCACCAATCGAAACTTTTTCCCTTCCACTTGAATAGTTTTCCCGAGCAGTTCATTGTTATGAGGATGAGCGCTGTTGTTTTTAGCGTTACTATTAAGAGTCTCCGTGGACGATATGCGTTTCATAAAGTTCTTCATCATTTCCTTTCCCGTGATTTTTGAACGGTTTTTTCTCCGCGTCAGGGAGCCTCGCGAAGAGAAGAGAAGAGAAGAGAAGAGAGAGGGAAACGAGGACGCGTTTGTTCTCGTGGAAGAGAAGAGCTGAAGACCTGAAGAAGAAGAAGAGTGGTAAGAGAAAGGACAACAGGTCTCCTCTGGTGTGCCTTTCTCAGAAAGTTTTTGGAGACGAGTCAAAACATCAAAATCTTTTCTTTTGAGCTCTCTTTTTTGCTTTTTTGCACCGAACAAAAACACACAACGTAAAAAAGAACACACACAAAAAACACACCACACAAACACACACAAACGAAAACGAGACAACCTACGACGCAAATCGACGATGTCGAAGGAGATGATGGAGAACGACGACGAGGACGACGACGCGCACAAAATGTCTTCTCCATCGAAAGAAGAAGAGGCGGCGGAGGAGGAGAAGTACGCGTCGCCGGCGGCTGAAGAAGAAGAAATCAAAAGCGAAAGCGAGGAGGACGAAGTGGGTCAAGTAAAAAAGGTAACAACATCATCATCATCACCAGCGCGCGCTCACGCGGATGCACCCGAGCAAGCTACCACAGCCGCGAAAAGGACGACAACAACAACAAAAGAAACAACAGCAACAACAACGACGAGTTTATTAGACCAGGATGACAGTACAGAAGAAAAAGAAAAAGGGACAAGGGAAAAGAAGAAGTTTGTTGATGAGGAGGAGGAAAAAAAACAAAAGAAAGGAGAAGGAGGTATGCGACGACGACGAGGAAGAAAAGGAGAAAATGAAAACGACGACGACGCTAAAGAAGATGATAAAGACGATGATAACGACGATCCAAACAAGAAAATGAAAAGACCGAGAGGTAAGCGACCACCGGGAGCGAATTTTATCGTGCATTTCATACAAATTCTGTGGACATACATCACTTTTATATTTTCGTTCTCGATGGACGTCGTAGTGTTCTTTTCGCCGTCGACGAAATCGAGACATCGAGCGAGAGGTCATCAAAACCACCACCAGCACGATGAAAAAGAGGTAAATGTCAATCCAGCGGATATAAACGATGCGGAATTTTACGATTTTGTGCAGAGTTCGCAGCAAATGATGATGGAAGAGATTGGGAAACAAAAACGACAACAACAACAACAACAACAACTACGCTCGAAAAGAAGTGAGAAACAGGCGGCAAAGTCTAGACAAAAAGCTGTCGCTTCAATATCTCAAGAAGAATACGAAATTCGACTTTTGAAAGCGCGATTGGCGGAGCTCGAGCAAGCTTCGCGAGGGTGAATGGAGCATAAATAGTAGTAAAGCATTTAGTTTGGAATTCTAGTAGTATATTACAGCGCATTTTTAATCCACCGCATGTCCGCACACAGCATATCGTCTTTGAGAGAGTACATCGCTTGCTCCTGCGGAATGTTCAAGCTTACTTTTTGTAACCGACGCATGTATCCAGGGTCGGCCAATACCAAGCGCATGGAATGTAAACGACACACTATCGTTGTTTCGAAACCCGTCGGAAGCGTTTGCACGGAATGGTTCATGCACAGCTTCTCGTGAACTTCGAGAACGTCGGAGACGTACACTTCTTTATAGCCGAGTTGTCTCGTGCGCAGAAGTAAAGCGGCGAGGAAAATGCGCTCGTGTTTTGAAAGTCCTTTCAACATCTTCATGTAAGTCGCCGAAAACATTTCATTCTGCGCCTTAGATATATCGTTCGGACCACATCGAGAGACACAATTCAGTTCTCCAGAATCGCGTTCGCGCGCGATCCTCGCCTCGGCGATTTCAATGCCTCTCCGGCACAACTCTAGAGCTCGTCGGGCATCGCCTGAAATTTGCGCGACTTTCATACTCGCCAGCTGCACCGCGTTTTGCGTGATCGCGTCGTATTTACCGTCACTGATGTAATCACCGGTCGAGCGTAAGCGCGCTTCAATAATTTTTATCAGTTCGGATGTGTTGTATGGATTAAACGTCACCCGACCCGAGCCCAGGCGAGAAGCAATTTTCGGTAACAAACGCTCCGGTAAATCCATGGTATTCGCAATACCAATGACTGCAATATTACTCGCTTTGTACGTCGGCCAATCAAAAATGTTATACAAAACAGATTGCGTTTGCGTGACGAGAACGTCGAGCTCGTCCACGACGAGAACGAGCACTCTTCCATCCGACTCTTTGCCTTCCTTGAACCGTTTCTCGAGCCATTCTGCCGCGCGACTCGGTGAAAATCTTCTACCCGTGAGTTCCTCTGCTATTAAACTGTACGCGTGTTGCGGCGTTTGTAGCCTTAAACCATTCATTTCGATGTGATTAAACTTTGGAACTTTTTTATTCGCGGCTTCTTGGCGCAACGTTCGTATGACTTCGCGAACTGTTGCCGTTTTCCCAGTACCGGGAACGCCTGAAATGTAAAGCGAGTTGCCAAGACATGAAGACGCACCACCGTACGCACCGATCGCGTTTTTTGTGAATTGCATGATCTTCTCGCGCTCCTTTTCCCGACACTCTAGCTTTGCCGGGATGGAACTCAGCTGTAACGCTTTTCTCGCGCGCTCAATAGCAGTGCGCGACCCATTATTTTGAGCAGAGTCTATGGCCAAAATGCCTGATTTACCCAAGCCAATGGCTTCTTTCCATTCTGACGAAGCGTTAGCTCCTTTTTTAGAAGCCGCAGCTTTCTTTGAGGCGGCAATATCTGCTTTCGTTTGTCGCACGTGCGCTCTCTTTTCCGCTTTTCGCTTCTCTTTGCGGTGATCGTAATCGTCGTCGTCATCGTCTGAACTTTCAGTTTCGCTCCACAGGATATTTTTAGCCTCGATGTCACATTCATCTTCCGAGAAATCAGAATCCTCCCATTCTGTTCTCCGTCGAAAGCGAGAAAAATTTTGGTCGTACGAATACTCGCACATGTAGACGTCGTCATTACCGCCGGACGAGCGAAATGCGGCAGGCTCGAGGACTTTTGCGCCCATGAGAATCGCGGCGCAATTTTCCTCTTCTTTGATGTTCGTAAGAAACACCTCTCGGCGAATGTGATGACGTTGCCTTCCCGTGTGAGTATGTTCCGGTAGCACGTATAAGCGAGCGATGAACTTAAACGCTTCTTCTCGAACTTTTGGATCTCTGTCGTTGAGTTCATCTACGTTTGCCCAGATGCTCTCGATTCTAGCCAAACAAAGTCTCCCCGCCAGAAATTCACCGCAAGGCGTACGTCTCTCGTGGAAATTTTGCGGCGCGGCGATACCGGAAGGCGCAGCGACGCACATTGGGCAACTCCAAAATGTTTCGTCCGGCACGTGATCTAATTTCAAACACCGAAGATGCCATGATCTCACGCAATAATCGCACTCGAGCATTTCTGTTTCGACTTCTTTGCCATCGGCGCCTTCTTCGACGCCCGTTTTTTTGCAAAGCTCGCAGATGTGGTCGACGTCCTCGGTCAAATCAACCGTTTCGGGAGTACACACGTAAACATCGTCGCCGACTTTGAACACTTCGTCTTCAACTTTCACTTTTTTATAAAACTTCTTCTTGTTCCACACCCCTACCGGGAGTTTCTGTTGCTTATTATTTCTATCCGTAGAAGGTAGAGCTAAAGCAAGATCGGATTTGGAGCTGTTCTTTCTGGATACTCGCGCGTCGTTCTTCTCTATCAAAACGTGTTCCTTTTTGTTGCGCGCGCAGACTGTTGATGCCGCTTTCGTCGCTTTAAATGTCTCGGCGGTATTCTCGTTCTTCGTTTTTTTCTTCGTGTCTATCATCGACGCAACACCTTCGTCGATTTGCCGCTTCTTCTTGTTCGGATTTCTTCCGTATCTTTTGGGGAACAAATCAGAGTACTCATTTTTGTCGGGCGAGATGTACACTATTGGCGCCGACATTCTGTTCTCTTTCGGGGACGTTGGCACAAACAAATGCTTCTTCGCGTATGCAATCCCCTCTTCTTTACTGTCCAAATGATCGTAGACCACCTTATACATCGTTTTCAATGGCTCAAGATCCATCTTCTCTAGCTCTTCTATTTTCATCTTTGTACCGATGCGTCGAAACAAATCGTCTGCGTCTCTATCTATGTGTAGACTGAAGATCCTCAACAGCTGTTCTTTGGTGGACTTTTCCACGCCGCCTGTGTATTCAACCATATCCTTGATCTTTTTCTTCCGATTCGTGTCGAACGGTTTCTCTTCTCTTAGTCCAATACTGGTATTGTTGTCGTAGTTATTGTCGTCGTCGTCGTCGTTGTCGTTCGAAAGAGACGCGTAATCATCACCATCACTGCTAGAATTATTATTATTTTCATCCGCCTTCTTCTTCTTCTTCTTCTTCTTCTTCTTCTGTTTCTTGTGTTCCTGGTGATGATTTTGAATTTTCTTCTGATTTGCTCCGGCAGTCTCTTCATTACCATCAAGAGAAGTTTCCTTTACTCGGGCTTCACTCACGAGCTTTCTTAATACCGCATTCGTTGGCTTTTGCTTCATCGTCCTCTCTTTGTTCTTGTCGCTGTTCTTCTTCTTCTTCGCCTTCGTCTTCATCATCTCCTTTTTCGAAGATTTCTTCGCCATTTTTGTTGATGAAAAGTGCCTCCTCTTCTCCTTTTTGGTTATGCGCCCCACCCTATCGTTCGCACACAGAAACACAGAAACACTCAGAAAGAGAGAGGGGGGAGAGGGAGGGAGGGAGATGCGTGCTTTTCAGGCGCGCAACGGCGGAATTAACGATCAATGATGATGATGATGATGTTTGAAGAAATTGTTTTTGAGTGATACGAAACTTGCCTCCAAAATTTTTGAATTCACAAAGAATGACAAACAACACACAGCAACACAAAAAAACAGTTCTACAAAACACACATAAAAAACCCACGACAGACGGACGGAAACACACGCGTGAATGAAAGGTGCGATGGAATAAGAGAAGCAGGAGAAAGATGACGTGCACTTCTCTCCGAACTTCTCTCCGAGCGATGATGATGACGACGTTGCACAGTAAATCGTCGTCGCTAAGAATTTCGGGAAAAGAAGAAGCAAAAGAGAAGAGCGCGAGTGGAAGAAGAGGAAGAAGAACGAAGTGTATCGCAGGAGCGCGTCGGCAGGGAAAGGAACGAGAGGAAGTAGTAGAGGAAGAAGAAGCCAACGAAGGAGATGATATTTTGCTCTCAACTCTGCAAAAATGTTTCGTGGACATCAACCGACCGCCGAAAGAAGCGGAGAAAGTGGTTGAAATATTGAGAGAAAACTGGTTCGACGATATCGACGCTTTGATATCGCTCGAGGACGGGACCGTTTTAGTGAAACCAGAAGAGTGGATTGCGATGAGATTACCGATGAAGTTGTACAATGCGGTGCTGGCGCGCTCGATGAACTCAACGGAAGCAGTTCATGATGATTATAATGAGGAAGAAGAAGAAAAAGAAAAAGATATAGATACCGTAGTTTCATACAAGAAATTCGAACACATCGAAGGATGGATTGGAGGTGATATTCCGCTCGATGCCCGCGTGCCTTTACAGTCGAGATTATACTTTGAAGAGCACAATACCGTTAGTGACGATAGTAAAGATTCTCACAGGAAATTATCGACAGAGTACAGAACGAACAGACGACCGGACGACGTACCTTTGAGCGAGCAACGCGTGACCTCGCGTCGACGTTTGCCGGATTACGCAATCAGCGAGAAAAGTCTACCTAAAACCCTCGAGAAAGAGCTCGATAAATTCGTTCGAGATTTGACGACGCGACGCGTCGGGCAAGAAGGCGTGCCAGTTCGCGCGCAGACGGTGAAGAATCATCGCGATGTCGCTCGAGCTTTTTGTGGGTATTTGGTGAATGTAAAAGGTTTGAATGAGAACGCTGAAAACTATAGCTTGAAGGACGCGTTCCCATCTTCAGATTCTGAAGGTGCGCAGTACGCTATCGAATACATGCAATGGATGGTTGAAACGCGCGGGATACTAAGCTCTACGGAAGATGCTTACGTTCGTTCGCTCATTGCCATTGCAAAATGGCTTTATCCGCCGTTGATGAAATTATCATCGGCATCGGCATCATCACTATCCTCGGGATCTGGTAAAAAGAAGAACTCTTCGGCGGCGTCTTCATCTTCTTTACTATCAAGTGCTGGTGAAGAAGTTAACACAGATGTCGTGAAGGAACTTATGCGATTGCAACGCGGTGCTAGAGCGCGCGCACGAGTGGCCCCGAGAGCGGCAGATGAAGCTAAGAAATGGTTAGATTGGCCAAAATATCTCATTCTCGTTGAGTGTTTGAAGCTCGAGTGCGCCGGCTTTGATAAGCGCGGTAAGCCTAGGAATAAAGCGGACATTGCGAGAAGCATACAGCTTTACCTCATGTTCGCAGTTTTGGCGTGCATACCCGATCGTCAACGAACGTTGCGCGAGTTGGAACTTAACCGAACGTTGTTTTACGATTCGGCCACGAAAACGTGGTTTATTAAGCATAACGCCGCCGATTATAAAACCGGGAACGTGTATGGCACGCGTCCGAATTTAGTGCTCGACTCGCGCGTATATCCAGCTTTGGAGCTTTGGTTGAACGAGTACCGCGCAGCGTTCAATCCAAGACACAATTTAGTCTTTACGAGACCAAACGGTGAACCGTACACGGCGTCGGAACTTTCCCGAGCATTTTCCAGATGCGCTTTGCGCGTGACTGGCCAAAAAGTTAACCCGCACTTGGTGCGAGATATGATCATTACCCACGTCAGAGGTCAAGGCGTGGCTTCTGATAACGAGTTAGAGGCGTTGGCTATGTACATGGGTCACTCATCTGCGATGCAAAAAGGCACTTACGACCGAAGAACAACCTCGCAAAAGGTAGCGCCAGCGGTGAACTTGATGTCCCTCGTTAACAACAACAACAACAAGAAGAAGAAAAGTAATGATGGAACGAAGGATGCGTAGCGTTTCTAGATTATGTAGTTAGAGCATTGATAGTCTTTAGTTTTCTAGATGTAGTAGTCAGATTTATAACAGAGTTCAAATAGTCCGACATTTTAGCGAAAAACCAAAAATGAAAAAAAGAGAGTCGTTCTTTCTCTGACGATGCTAAAACTAATTCTTTACAACTTCGCGGGGGAAGTCGAAACTCGCCCCGGCTGCTCGACTCCTCCTGGAAGAGCGCCGCGCGTGTGTGTGAGAGAGAGAGAGAGTTTTCGCGCTTATTCACGCTGCCTTACGAACTTGTCAAAACACCAACGCATCAAACACCTAAACTTCTTCTCCCCTATTAAAGGCAGAACGAGAAAGAAAGAAGGAATTTGGTAGAGGTGGCGTCTCCTCTGGTCTCGTGTGATCGAATTCGTCGTCCCCACGCGCTTGCACCTAATATTATATATTTACTCTGAGTCAGAGAAGACTATCCAAATATAAAATATGACCGTCACGGCGAAAGACCGATTGATCTTCACGCTGTCCGCCTTGAAAGGCTACTCGGTCGACGTGCAGCTCACGTCCGGAGTCTTACTCAACGGTGTCTTAGCCGACACCCGAGAGATTGAAAAACACATCGTTTTAGCGTACGCGTGGACTCGATTTCTTACACCTCGAGGACCGAATGGAGAAGAACCGAAGAAAGCGCCGAGAAAGAAACCGGAAAAGTTAAAGAAAGTTCCGTTGGAAGACATCGCGTGGATTCAAGCGTTCAACGTCGGCATGTCCGACTTGGCCTTGGGGCCGTCTCGAATGAACGACATGAACGACTTCACTGACGTGGGGATTTCCAAAGGCGCGACGGGGCAAAATCGAACGCTGGTCGCTTGGACGCCCGGTGACGACGACACCTCGGCTAACGTTGGAGGTTTGGAAGATGGGCAAGGAGGAGGACGGTCGAGTGCAAGATTTGATACCAAAGGCGGCGCGTGGGGAAGGAAGGCACCGCCCGGACAATGGGATCAGTTCGCCGCGAACAAACAACTGTTCGGGGTGGAAACCAAATTCGACGAGTCCGTGTACACGACACAAATCGACAAGTCCAAAATCCGCATCTCCGAACAAGAAGCCGCACGAATCGCGAGAGAAATTGAAGGTAAAGTGTCTTCGAATCCGCACGTCGCGGAGGAGAGAAACCAAAAACTCATCTCGGACTTTGACGACGACGAAGAGGCGAAGTATTCCTCCGTGTCCAGAGCGCCGGGTAGTGAAGGCTTCAAAGCAGCCCCACCACCGTCGAAGCCGGCGTGGGGATCAACAGCTGGTAAAGTTCCTGCTAGTGTGGCATCCATGGCGGACGCGAAGAAGACGGCGACGGAATCTACGGCAGCAGCAGCAGCTCAACAAGCTCCCGCCGCTCCGGCGGCGGAAGCGAAAAAAGCGGCGACTGGTTCGAAATTATCCGCAAACGCGCCTGCATTTTCTTTGTCGGCAAAAGCTTCTGCGTTCGTCCCGACAAAAAAGCCCGCTGCAGCCGTTGCTGCACCGCCAATGCAAGCGCAGGACGCCATTAGCGCCGCGCAACGAGCGGCGATTATGAACTACCAGGCGCAAATGGCGCAGATGAACATGATGATGGGGTATGGCATGGGCCCTGGTGCTCCGTACCAGAACCCGATGATGCAATACGCACCACAAATGCACAGAGGCGGGCAATTCGGAGGAATGCCACACATGGGTGGTGGAGGATACCAAAGAGGAGGTTTCCAACAACATCAACATCAACAACACTATCAACAGAGGCAAAATTTTCAACCGCCGCAGCAACAACAACAACAACAACAACAACAACAACAACAAATGAAACAAACGCCTCCTCCAGCAGCAGCAGCAGCGGCAGCAGCTGAGCAACAAGCTCCTTCCTCCGATTAGCGGACTTTTTTGGGAGCGCTATGCGAAAGAGAGAGAGAGAGAGAGAGAGATCAGAGTTGAGGTCATGAGGTCTTGAGGTGTAATAAAAAG
>Ga0115555_1002565_pt1 | contig 12079 bp, 10 predicted proteins | sample COGITO_mtgs_1104_2_FD_87285 | JGI IMG/M metagenome (GOLD analysis project Ga0115555, IMG submission 87285) | Pelagic marine microbial communities from North Sea - COGITO_mtgs_110407 | ecosystem: Environmental > Aquatic > Marine > Epipelagic | place: Germany:Helgoland, sampling site Kabeltonne... | reverse complement strand
CCGCGCGGTTTTCAGGTCCTCTCGCGCGCGCGCGGTCCCCAGTCAACGCGCGCGCGTGGAGGGGACAGGGAAGTGATGACGTGTCAAGCTCTCGTGCAAAGTTGGTTTTCTGTTTAGGGTCTCAAATTCTCAACTTTCATTCTCGTGCGTTTTCGAAGCTCTTTTTTTTTAAATAAGATTTTTACGGAAACCGCTTTTTGGCCTTTTCACCTCTTACGTGAGAATTTAAGAGGCCACACGCTCCTCCATTTCTTTTTCTCCGCCCCGTTTAGTCGACCATCCATCTGACGTGAGATAAGAACACCAGAAGAACAAAGACGCCTCCAAAACCGCCTGCGCGCGAATGGTGCCTCCGAGAGAAGAAATTTCCGCGAGAACGATGCGAGTGAGGAGGAGGACGTCTTTAAAGACGAAAAAGTTTAAAGACGAGGACGCGAGAGAGAGGGAGGAAACCGACGAGGACGAGGACGACGGGGAAAACGACGCCCCGGATGGATTAAAAAATGTACGGAAATTGAGTAGCCGACACCACCGTCTTCGTGATATCGACGAGGAAGAGAACGACATTTTGACGAGAGGAAGTCGACGTCCTCCTCCTAAACAAAACACAGGTGGAACACTACACAACGCAGGAGGAGGAGGAGGAGGAGGAGGACACGTTCCGACGACGACGAGGCCCGAGACGAGGGAGATGTCAGATTTGGGAGCAGAAGACCACGGGGGGAGGAAATCTTTCTTTGGTATCGACGCGACGACGACGACGACGACGACGACGACGACGGGAACACCGCCTTCTCCTCTTCCTTCATCGCGAGGAAGGAACAACACCCACGGTGGTTCGAAAGAGGGAAAACATCATCAACGGTTCGTCATCTCGTGGAAGAAAATCGCGCGGAACGTGGCGCCGTTTTGCGTGTTGAGCGTTCAGTACGGCGCGCAGCCTCTGTTGACGAAGAAGTTCATATCGGCGAACGTTTCGAGCTTAGGCGTCGTCGCGGCGACGGAGTGCGTGAAGATTGCGTTGTGTTTGATTTCGATGCGAATGCAAGGTCCGAGGGAGATTCGTCGGCAGTTTGGGAAGGTGAGGTTGAACGTGTTTGCTTTGAGCGTGGTCCCCGCGATTGTGTATTCCATTCAAAACATGTTGATGCAGTACGGATACCACTCCGTCGACCCGGTGTTATTCAACTGCTTGAATCAAACGAAAATCATATGGACCGCGTTGTTCGTGTACGTCGTGTTTGGGACAAAACAGACATTCGTTCAGTGCTTGAGTCTATTCGGGTTGATGTTAGCGAGCGTGATTTTACAAATCAAAGAGATTTTAGAACCAGCGGTGGACGCGCAAAAATCGTTGGGATCGAGCGGCGACGTAAACGGAGCGGACGCGAGTGGCATGACGGTAATTGCGGAGGAAGAGTACGCGAGATATTTAGGGGTGATTGCCGTAACCGCGGCGTCTTGTTTGAGTGGACTCGCAAGCACGAGCACTCAAATTTCGCTGCAAGCGTTGCGACGATCCGCGCAAGTGTTGACGATTGAAATGGCCATCGCTTCTATACCGATCGTCTATTTCGTCCACGTCTCCAAGCTGGCATTTGGCGACGAACTCTTCGTGCAACAAGCGCAACCTCATCTCCATGAAGAACAAGACGAGGCGGCGGCGACACCAACACCAACCGGTAACCTCGTCTCCTCCGCGGCCATCCAACGTCTCCTCTACGCCGGCTCCACCAAATGGTCCTCCATGTTTGACAACTTCACCTTCCTCACGTTCATACCGATCTTCACTTCCGCCATCGGTGGCATTTGTGTCGGTCTGGTTACCAAAAACCTCGGCTCCGTCGCCAAAGGATTCGCCATCACGCTCGGTTTAATCTTAACCGGCGTCATCGAATCCGTCACTCGAGGCGAGATGCTCCAAACCGAACAAATCGTCGGTCTCCTCTTGGTCGGTGCGTGCACGCACGCGCACACCGTCTACGCCGTTCACGAACCGTTAGTCACGAATAGTCAAATTAGAATAGCTCAAGCAAACGCGGAGAGAAGAGATAGGCAGAAGAAGCGCATTCGGGACCAGAGCGCTAAGAAATTCGCGTAAAATAAAAGAGAGAAGTGGATAGAGTTGTATTTCATTGCTTTACAAAATCCCGCGCGCGCGGGTTTGCATAACACATATAAACATAAAAGTACTCCAGCAGCATGCAACACCACCTCTGCTGCTGCTTTGCGACGGGGATTTCAGCGTCGTCTTCGTTCTCCTCTGCGTCGTTTACGTCGTCGTTTACCAAAACGCAAAATCACCATCGCGCTGGTTTACCCCTAACGAGAAGAACATCGGCGACATCATTATCATCATCAGCAGCAACAAAACCACGAAGAATTCGACGAAAAGTAGGATTGACAACCACCGCGATGCAATCATCGTGTTACGGCGTCTCAGATCCCGACGGCACGTGGAACGAGAACCAATCCAACGCGTTCAATTCGTTGATTTCTTTAGCCAAAGGGCAAAGAGATATCGTCCAGGCGGGTGAGGCGTGTTTGTACGAACGCTCGAAAGAAGTCGAGGAAGCCGATATCTCGAGCACGGAGGTGCAAGAATTAGTTTCGGAGATGTTAAGGATAGTGAAAGGACGTGGGGTTGGTTTAGCCGCGCCGCAGATTGGCGTGAAGAAGCGGATATTCGTGATGGAAGATACCGAGGAAGGCATGTCGGACGAAAGCGAGGAAGAGAGGGAGAGGAAGAAACGGTATCCGTTTAAAGCGAAAGTGGTTATCAATCCGGTGTTGATACCGATCGGAGACGCGAGCGCGGCGTTTATGGAGGGGTGTTTATCCGTGCAAGGCTATAGGGCACTCGTGAGGAGACATTTAAAGGTGAAATTGAAAGGCGTCGCGCCGGATGGGAAACCTATCGACGTGGATTTAACTGGGTGGCCGGCGCGCATCGCCCAACACGAGATGGATCATTTGAACGGCGTTCTCTACGTCGACAGAATGGAGAAGAGAACGCTGAGAAGAGTCGATAAAGTCAACGCTCCAGTGCCGACGGAGAAGCACGACGAATTCGGCGCGTGCGCTTCTGTCGGCGAAACCGCGACGGGCGGCTCGTACCTCTCCAACAAGTCCGCCATCGCCGGCGCGGAAGACATAGAAACATTAACGAAGAAGAGCAAAAATAGACGGAGGCGGTGACGACGACAACGACGAATGATGATCGCGCGAGTTTAGTAACTCTCTCGACATTTTAGTCAATAGCCAAACGGCGTCGTTACTTGACAACGACAACCATAATAATAATAATAATAATAATAATAATAATAAACAACTACTAGATGAGCAGATCGTAATGCACCGATCCGTCGTACAAAAGCCTCACCGGCGCTCTCTCTGTCACCTTCCCGGTCTTCTTATTCGTTTTCTTCGCGTACTCTTCGCCGTACGTTTGTATGCACACGTACCCGCTTCCGCTCGCCGCGTTCTTCGCCATGTGCGCGGGTAAATACACCATTATCGGCCGTTTCACCAGTTTCGCCAGCACCAACAACTCCGTCTCGCCGCCCCAAAAGTCGTCCTTCTGAATTCTTCGACAGTATCCTTCGATTCCGTCCGCCTCGCCGCCGTATTTAATCGACATGTTCGCCTCCGCGTGTTCTTTCCTTTTCTCCTCCTCTCTGCACATTTGCTCGAAAACAGCCGTTCTTAACGTATCCGCCTCTCTCGTTTCTTCCGAGGACGTCAAGTTCAATTTCGATACGTGCGCTAAACCTAACGCCAACGCGCGAAACATGCACCGCCCATCGCCTTTGATTTTTACTCGCTGGTAGTGTTCGCTCTTCTTCTTCTTCTTTAACTTCTTCGTCGTCTCGTTCGATGCTTTGGAGATTTCCCCGAAGACGCTGTTTTTGATGTGGAGGATGCGTCTCAGAGAAGACGAAGACGACGAAGACGACGGCAAACTGCCATCGTTCGTCGTCGTTCTGCGACGACGACGAGCGTGATAATTGCCGCTGGCAAAATCGTTCGTTTCTCCAAAAGAGGAAGAGGAGGAAGAGGACATTTTGGTGTTCGGGTGCGTGTTACTTATGAGGTGCTCACAAAACAAAAATTTCTACTCTTTAAACCGCAAGCGGACTTTATCGCCGTCGACGGAGGAAAACCGTTCCTCTCTGACGTACCAAGCTTTCGGACAGGTCATCTTCGCCCCTTTTAACTTTTTCGTCCACTTCGTCAGAAGTTGGTCGATTTGTTTCAACTCGAAATCGGACAAGCGCTCGTCGCCGGCGTTTGGTAAAATTCTCGCCAACGTGCAGTGCGCGGTGGAGGTTTGTTGGACGCCGCGAACGCCGACGGCGTTGGAGGCGAGCGACGCGCGACATTTTTTGAGCGAATCGTCGACGTCGTCGAAGCACAAGAGAAGGGCTCCACTCGTGGCTAAGACGACGCGGTCGACGACTAACTCGACCGGTTCGCAGGTTTGGAGGACTTCTTGCGCTTTGGTGGCTTCGTCGAGGATGGCACCCGAGGCGGAGCGTTTGAATTTGCTTTGCGTCGACGATATCGGTGTCGACGCGTGCGCGAGATTTTCGGCGCTGCTAATAGCCGACGGCGGCTTGAGTTTAGACATAGGCGTTGGTGGAGATAACACGCGGTCGTAGTTTTGAGCGACAGAACGTTTAACTCTTGGCTTTGGCTTGTCCGGGAGTACCGTTTCTCCTAATCCTTTTGGAATGGACGGTTGCTTCTCCATCGTTCGCGCCGACGGCGGCGGCGTCGACGGCGGTTCTATTTCTTCGTCGTCTTTCTTAGCTAGTACTTCTCTTTGTGTGTCTGCTACACCACTGCCATCGATCAAAAACTCTACCGGCTCCTCTCTCGTCATTCCTTCAATCGGTCGACTAAAAAAGAACATCGTCACGTGATACTGCGCTCGATTGCACACGAACATCGGTCTTTGTTTCACTTTCGTCGCGTTTCCTTCGTTCTCCTCCTCCTCCTCTTCCTCGTCGTCTATACGATCTCCTCCGAAACCCATCATCAATTTGCTCAATTCAGACACAATCGCGGTTCCACTCGCGGCTAAACTCGGCGCGTCGTCAAACACGGACAAAACAATTAACCGCGAACACGAACTCTTCATCGGAAACATTTTCATATCGTCGTACTTCACCGGCCAAACGCCCACCCCTGGAAATGGTTCAAAGTGAAACAAACTCCTCGTCGCTTCGATCGCGGACACATCGAACGATTTCGAGATGAGCAAATCTTTCCGAATGTTTCTGTAAATAAGTTGCAGCGGAGACTTCATCGCGAGTTCTCGTTTCCTCGACTCTTTCGTCGTCGTCGTCGCCTTCTTCGGGACATCTTCTTCTTCTTCTTCTTTTTCTGGATCCTCTTCGTCGTCTCCGTCGCCAAACAGCCCGCTGGACGACAGTTTCTTCTCGTTCAGAAATCCTCTCTTCATTCTGTCGTTGCGATGACCTTTGCTGAGCTTTCTCTCTTCCCTCTCGCTTCTGTTCGTCGTTCCATTTTTGCCTTTTGATTCTTCTGCTTCTTTTACTCGATTTCTCACACTCAAGGAAGGAGGCGGGGGACTTCTCGGAGGTTTCCCTCTCGCGCCTCTTCTTTTCAAATTCGCCGTTTCGAGTTCAACAACGCTCTCAACATCGAACGTTTCTTCTTTGTTGTCTTCTTCTTCTTCTTCTTCTTCTTCTTCCGTGTTGTCTTCCTCCTCCTTCTCGTCATCATCTTCCAACGGGGAAAGATTGGTTCCATCAAAATCATCCTCTCGGAGGTACCCTTGCTTGTACGCGTAATACGCGGTTCCGGTCAACGCGAACGCGATGAACGCGTACTTTGCGAACTTGTTGAAGTGCGAGGAGGTAGTGGTTGGCATTCTTTTGTAAAACTTCTTTTCGTGTGTGTAAAGTGCGCGCTTTCGAAGTGTAGCATGAGAGAAATATTTAAAAATTAATAACGAGCGAAACGCTCATTTTTACGCCGAAACTAAACCGGGAAACTCATGCTTCCCTTCGCTAGCCACCCACGGCATATCAAACACTCCACTAATCACGTCTTCCGTCTTCAGCGGATACTTCTCAAAGTTCGCGAACACGTGCGCGCAACACGCCTTCCCCTCAACCAATAAATAGTGGATAAATATCGAATCCTTGTTCTCATCCACTTCCTCTTTCGTCGGTGCCTCCGCGGTAAAAATCACCGAGCGCGTGTTCCCGTGCGTCAACGTTTTCGTCTCAATTTTAACCATCTTGTGATTTGAGATTGTTTTGAAGTACAAGTCCGCGGTTTTCCGGATCCGAAGCGTGTTCGAGCAGTGGAAAAATCCATCGCTTTTATCCAATTCCGATTCTAACGTAAACGCGTTCGAACTTTGCCAAACGTCGAGTTCGCCAGGGGAGACGATTTTCCAAATCACGTCCAACTCCGGGAGCGTCTCTGCGTCGTTTATGTTCTCAGAGGTCGTCGTCGCCATTATTCTCACGCGCGAGAGAGAGGAGGTGTTTCCGTTGAATGGATTCGTTCAAAGCACACGTGTGAAGAGAAAAGAGTTGAATTTTCTCCAAAAGTAAAACACACGAAGAGTATCAAACATGGCGGTATTGCCAAGTCAACAACAACCACCACACGGCGTAAAAATCGTCGAACTGCTCATCAAACTCGTCGCTTCCGCTCGATCGTCCGGTAAGAAACCGCTTTTTGTGCTTTTCTCCCTTTGTTGCGTCGTCGCATTCGTCTCCTTGTTGGTGGTTGACTGGGGAAATGCGTTCGGATTCTCCCCTTCTGTTTCAACGATACAGACGACGATAAAAGAGGAAAAGGAGGATTCTTTGAAGACGATGAAGAAAGACGAGGATAAAACGCTCGATTTCTGGGAAAAACTAGCCAACATCGCCTTGTTTGCGGCGTGTATAGCGACGATTGGGATTTTGGTTTTAGCGAGACGGGCGCGGAAGAATAGTAGTCACGTTAAAATAGAAGGGCAACCGGCGACGATACCGGCGAATACGAGTGGGCAACAGAAAAGTTGGAACGGAAGTCACTGGGTGGAACAAACGACACATGCGACGTCGGTGTTATCGAGTCCGTACCGGAATTCACCGTCGACGACGACGAGTTCGAGTTCGTCGAGACCGCCGGACGCCAACTGGGCGAAAGCGAAAGCGCCGACGAGCGTGTGGAGTAAAGGGAGCGAGAGCGCGAATACTAACGGTACAAACATTAACGGAACTTTGGACGAGGATAAAACTGAGTTTGCGACTGGATTTGGGTACAGCGAAGGCGCGACGAGTGAGACGGCCAGAGAACGCGCGTATCGGGAAACGCTCTGGGCGAGACGAGAGGCGGAGGAATTGGAAGCGGAGGAGAACGAGGAAGATCAGAGGAACCATCACGAGTATTTCACCAAACACGAGGAGAAGGAGGATAGACGCGGGGGCAATACGAGCACGAACACTAGGCAACACCAACACCAACAAAAACCCTCCTCCTCGGTATCCTCTTCGAAAAAAGAAAAAGAATCCGCCTCGGCGAAACGGGAACGCCGCTGGTCCAAATTCGACCAGCACTGGGAATCCCTCGACGCCTCCTCCGCCACCTCTCGCCTCCCGCTGACGTACAACGACATCCCGTGGCCGCCAAAAATGGCAAAACTCTTAGAACGCAAAGTTTCCGAACAAGAAAAACACCACCAACATCAAGGGACAAGCATCAGCAAGAAAAAAGTCTACCGCGAGCTCATCCTCCGCTGGCATCCGGACAAGTTCATGCAAAAATACGGGAAGAGAGTTCGAGCGGGAGGCGACGAGGATAGAATTAAAGAGAGAGTAGACGCGGTCGCCAAAGCGCTCAGCGCCAGCATGTCCTCCTCAGTCTCCTCCTAGTAGTCTGCTTTGTACTGTAATAATAATAATAGTCGTTTAATGATTCCGCTTTTGCGCGCGTATTCATCTCGCCCTCTCGTTCCGTTTGCGCTGCTTACCAGTTGGTGTTGCCTTGCGTGTCTTATCCAAAATTGGCTGCATAAAAAAACGCGCTTTAACGAGAACGACCAAAGCGTGAGGATGACGATTCAGACGACGACGGTTGTTCGAGCAGCGCTGACACACGAGAGGCTTTCATCGACGATGCCTCGCACTCCTTTATGTAGCGTTGGGGCCGTGATAAGTCGTCGCACGACTCCTCTTCCCCGCGATGAGATTCCGTCGTCGTCGAACGTGTTTTTAACGAACGCGCGAGGAACGCCCCGGCGGTTTAATAATAAAGGGAGAAAAAAGGGTTCAAAAAAGATGGCACTCGAGGAAGGTTCAGACGACGTCGTTTCTGTTGTTGACGTGACGTCGAGCTCGGTGGACGAGTTCATCCTCTCGCCTCCGGATTCGGAAATCATAACCGAAGATATCAACGAGTTACAAAAACGAGACTTAACGAGTCAAGCCATCGAGAACACGTTACCGTCGCCGCAAACGGCAAAAGTGACGTCGGTTGCAGAACTGATCGCGTTTACGTTACCAACGATGGCGATATGGTTGTGCGATCCAATTTTGAGTTTGTTAGATACCGCGATGGTTGGATTGACGTCGACGATTGAGTTAGCGGCGATATCGCCGGCGAGCGTGTACGTGGGGCACACGTGTTACATTTTGTGTTCGGCATTTGCGGTGAGCGCGACGACGTTGATCGCGAGAGACCGGATTGTAGCGAGGAGGAAGAATACGCCGGAAGCGGTGGAGGAAGATGCGAGGACGGTGAACGATGTTTTGGTCATGAGCACCGGGATGGGGTGCGTCGTCGCCGCGATTCTTTTCGCGTTTCACGTTCCGGGGTTGACGAAGTACGTCGGGGCGAATTCGTTGGCGTTGATTCCTTACGCGGCGACGTATGCAAAGATTAGATTGATAGCGTTCCCAGCGGCCATCGCTTGCTCTGTGATGCAATCCGCGCACTTGGCAACGGAAGATCCGTACACGCCTTTAAAAGCGACGTTGGTCGCCGCCGCGGTCAACGGCGTCGGCGACTTCGTGGCGGTGTTTTTCTTGAAAGCTGGGATCGCCGGGGTGGCGTGGGCGACAACTTTCGCGCAAATTGTGGTGACCGTGTTGTTCGTCAGAGCGATGGTTACGAGAGGAAAGAAATGCGACGCGAGAAAAGATGATTTGGGGTACCGGTTAAACGGGCCGCCGCCGTTGCGGATGCCTTTGCGATTGCCGAGTCTAGCGGCGATTAGTCGAATTGGAAAGATTGCCTCGCCGGTATTTTTCGTGACGTTAGTGAAAGCTATTTTCGTCGGAAGTACGATTCGTTCGGGAACAGCTTTAGGACCGGCATTTTCTGCCGCGAACGGGGTTATGTTCACCGTGTACTTCTTCTTCGCGGTGATCGGCGACGGCGTGTCGCAAGCTGCGCAAACGTTCTTACCGGCGCAGTTAGGCGACGAAACGAGAGCGTTCGAAATGGCCAAACGCTTATTATTGGCCGCTCTGTGCATCGGATGTTTCTCCGCTGTTTTCTCCAGAATCGTTCCTGTCTACTTCCCGTATTCCTTCACCACAGACAGCACGGTCGCGGCTTTGATGAAAGAAATCTCCCCGGTGTCTTCCTTGGCGTTGCTTTTACACACCAGCTCCATGGCCTCCGAGGGATGCTTATTAGCCGGAAGAGATACCAAATTCATGTCCATGGCGTACGTCCCAAACGCCCTTCTCGCTTGGATCGGTTTAGGGTTCACCTTAAAAGCCGGTTTCGGCATCCAAGCCGCCTGGTTCGCGCTCGCGCAGTTTCACTTCGTCCGCTTAAGCGTGAACTCTTGGCGCTTGCTCTCCCGCCAGTCCCCGCTCAGGAAGCAGTTGAAAGAAGACTGAATTGATTGAATGATGATCCGTACAAAACCACTGATACTTCTACTACTACTCCTTTCACTGCATGCCGTTTTGGTTGATGCTCTGTTGTACTTGCGTAATACCGTGTATGAATAGAATAGCGTATTTTAAACGAGCTTTCAAAATTGCCTTAAATCATGTCAAACGTCTTCACTTCTCACACGCAAATTTTTGCAGACAAACCACAGGAACAAAAAAATGGCTGAAGAATCATCGGACAGAGGTGGATTTTCGCGCGGTTTCGGCCGCGGCGGCGACCGAGGAGGTCGCGGTGGTGACCGAGGAGGTCGAGGCGGCGACCGAGGTGGTCGCGGTCGCGGTGGTGGTCGCGGTGGTCGCGGTGGCAGAGGTGGGAAGGACGAGAAAGACGTCTGGACGCCGTGCACAAAGTTAGGGAGATTGGTCCAAGCGGTACGTTTTTGTTTTTGTTTATTGAGAGACGCCCGAGCGAAAAACGAGCGCGGGATGGATGCGCTTCGTTCGGGACATTATGGAGGGATGTTTTGATGGCATTTTTATGTGGACGTGCGCGTCGCGACGTGGTCATCGCGCGCGATTTCCGCGCGGGTTTTTTTCCTTCATCTTTGTGCGTTTTAGGACCCAGGCGAGAGGGCTTTTGCTCAAGCGCGAGGATTTTCGAAACGTCCTCCCGGTTTCATCGATGCGAAGACCTAACGCTCACCAAAACGCTTTACTCTTATTCTACTATTATTAAACAGGGCAAAATCAAATCGCTGGAGCAAATCTACCTCCACTCCATCCCGATCAAAGAGTACCAAATCGTCGATTACTTCATCGGCGCCAACTTGGTGGATGAAGTCATGAAGATCATGCCGGTGCAAAAGCAAACCTCCGCGGGTCAACGCATGCGATTCAAGGCGTTCGTCGTCGTCGGGGACAGCAACGGTCACATTGGTTTGGGCGTGAAAGCGTGCAAGGAAGTCGCGCACTCTATTCAAGGGTCTATGATTTTGGCCAAGTTGAACATGGTTCCGGTGAGAAGAGGCTATTGGGGCGCCGCGCTCGGCGCGCCGCACACCGTGCCGACTAAGGTTCACGGCAAGTGCGGTTCCGTTCACATTCGTTTGATTCCGGCGCCGAAGGGTACTGGTGTTGTTGCCGCGCAAACGCCGAAGAAGGTTTTAGTCATGGCGGGTATTCACGACGTGTTTACGTGCTCCAGAGGCCACACGAGAACGTTGGGTAACTTTGTGAAGGCGACGTACTTCGCGTTGAGATCTACGTACGAGTTCTTGACTCCGGACTTGTGGGCGGAGAACAAGTGGCAAAAAGCGCCGGCGCAAGAGTATACCGACTTCTTGTCCGCGCCGCAGAAGAAAGTTCGTCACTACGACGACTACTAAATTATAGATATGGTACATTTTAGCTCTAATAAATATCCTACTACTAAGTCGTACTTCACATTTTCCTATCACGCTATTGCTTTTGCTGCGGACTGTTTGCTTTTGTCTCTGCGCTGACTACGTTATGCTATCTAGCTCCCGAACCGCGCTCGTATCCGTTCGCGATTTTCTTCTCTTTCGATTTCCTCGAGCAAGCGCACTTTCTGTTTCATCAACGCCTCTCGCAACCGCTCCCGTCTCTTATTTAAGCGCTCCGTACTCTCGTCCGCTTCTTTGCCGTTATTATTATTAATATTAGTATTCCCATACTCACCATCATCTCTGCGATGATCGCGCGCATTCTCTTTCTCACCCTCCACCTCCTTCACCGCGGCGCTCCGCAACGCCTCCAACGCGTCTTCGCACGCCCTCTTCTTCCTCGCCTCCGATTTCCATCGCGCTTTCATCTCCTTCGCGTTTTCTCCCAACACTCGCTCTCGAACTTCCACCTTCACGAATTCCTTCTCTCGTTCGTTTCGTTTTTTCGTCAGCGCGGATATGTGCCAACGATGAAACATCTTTCGCATAAGTGAACATTTTTTCTCCTCCTCTTCTTTGTTTCGACCGTTACGATTTGCAGTCGTTGCAAGTGTTCCATCTTCGCCTCCTTCGTCGTCATCTTTCACTCTCAAACTCATCCTCCACAGCCGAAACGTCGTTTTCATCACCCTCTTCCTGTCCTCCCTCGCGTTTCTCATTTTCACCGCGGTCAAGTGCCACTCTTTGATGAGTTTCCGTCGCAATCGCGTTTCCATCTTTTGCTTCGTCCGCTCTAAT
>Ga0115555_1002564_pt1 | contig 12084 bp, 6 predicted proteins | sample COGITO_mtgs_1104_2_FD_87285 | JGI IMG/M metagenome (GOLD analysis project Ga0115555, IMG submission 87285) | Pelagic marine microbial communities from North Sea - COGITO_mtgs_110407 | ecosystem: Environmental > Aquatic > Marine > Epipelagic | place: Germany:Helgoland, sampling site Kabeltonne... | reverse complement strand
GAACACAGAAATGCGGTTTTGAAGGGGGTTTGTGCAGTGAGCTGTGTAGGGAGGGAGTACCACCGACGTTTCCGCAAACAACAAATAATATAAAATAGCCAAATGTGCTTTATTGAACCACCCTGCACCTTCCACATCTTGCCAGTCTTTCTTTTTCGGTATCACAGTCTCAGATGAAACTGATCGCTCGTTCATGTTCCTCCTCCTTATCCCCACTTTTGAGGACACAGAAAATATATCTACCTCCACACACACACACCAGATTCTCAACGTACCGGGTGCATGAAGAAATTCCGTTGAAGCTGGAAGAACGGGTCGCCTCGCTTGTATCCTCCGGAGGGTTTACCCCAAGATGGCTGGCAAATCGTTTGACACCCGAAAAAGGCCCAGAAAAGAAAGAAACGACGAGATTTACAATCAAACGCTCGCAACAGAACATGTTCATGTACTCTGAGATGATGACAGCCCAGGGCGGAACAAAGTTGGAGAACTCTGATGTTGATGTTGCTACGACCACATTTGAGTGCGATTCGAAAGATTTCTTCCCGCTATTTGAGAATCCAACGGCGGGTGAGTATCTCTACTACACGGCGCCTGTAACTGACTTTCACCCTGACGTTTCTGATGCGCTTGCTGATTTGCCCCTTTCCCTGGATGGCGAGACCTACCCTCCATCTATTTGGGTATCTTCTCCTGCATCTGCGACCACTGCGTTGCATTACGATGTGTGTGACAATATTCTGGTGCAGATGAGTGGATCAAAGCGATTGACAATGTTCCCGCCCCAAGCCTTTAAGATGGCTGAAATGTATCCTGACGCTCACCCTCGAGCAAGGAAGAGCGGAAGGGTTGTCCGAGAAGGGTGTATCGACAGCACTAGGGACGATTGTCTCGGAGCGAAAATTCCGATTATCGATATTGTTCTGCGTCCCGGTTCTTGTGTCTTTATTCCAGCATTTCATTTCCACCAGCTGGAGGTGATTGATGATAGCACATCAATAACCATCAATAACTTTAGTACGAGTCAAGCGCAGCTCCTAGGCTCGCAGATTTTGGCGTTATTCCCTCCTATAGTCATAGATTTTGGAAGAAGAAAAAATCTCCCTGCTCCTGCTTTAAATAGCAGCGAACGTCGGCGCGCTCGACACAGCCGTCGACGCAGTCCTGGTCGACTACCTCAAACTCTCGACGATGAGTCGATTGCTCATGCAATTCGATTGATTACTTCAGAGTTGCACCCTAGGATATTTCGCACAAACGACGATGCGACGCGATATATAATTGATAATTTGTTGTTAAGTCGTTTCCGCCCTTTGTCCCCGAGAGATAGAGACAGCGGCGGCAGCGAAAACACCGACAGTGGCAGTGCTCATGACAACATTAATTGTAACTATGACAGTGACCCACCCCGATTGTCTCTCTGCGCCTCCGGCTGTGACGGTTTAGCAAGTTTATTTTCCGAGCTGGTGAAAACGCTGGTCGAAGAAGGGAACAATGACGCAACAGGGGCCGACCACATCTCCCAGCTTGTGTACCTCCACGCTGTTGAAAAGTGGATTATTACACTCGCGCAAAATGACACCAGTAGAATCCTCCCAGTTTTGTCTAGACTCGAGAAACTTCCACTCGCAAAATAAGTAGACTTAAAAAAAGGAAAAATTGCCACCTAAACATAAAACCGCCAAGACGAAAGGCTTCATTTTCTATCCTACTCATAACTTTTCCCTCTGTTCTCCGTTTCCATTCGTACCTCGCATTTCGCATTTTGTTCTCTTCACTTCTTCGCACCCATCAAATAATTTACAGGGGCAGAAGAAAAAGTGAGAACCATGATCATGATCATTACCTCTAATACTCAAGACACTTTTCACCCCCAGCTCATCATCATCGCTTCTTGAAATTGTATTTCTTTCTCTCGTAGAACAGATCGGTCTTGCTACTGCCAAGGTTTATAACTTTAGGGCAGCCGTCCCTGTCCTTCTCGCACTGCACACATTCCCTACAATAAAAAGCGTCCGCCACCCCGGCTGCTCCACAGATGACGCACTTGCCCTCCTGCTGCCCGTAATCACACTCATCACATATCCTCACCAAAACCGACGGATTCACAAAACTGTCACAGATTGGACACTTGCCATTACATTTTTCGCACAGACGACCGATCGCCGTTCCCGGTTGTTTCCGACATAACACAAGATCAGGATGGTGTCGAGACATTTCTCTAGCAGAATGACAGAGCCACCTGGATTTTAACGCGCGAAAACAAGAAATGAGCTCACAGGTGGAAAGTTGTAATAGCCAGGAAAACTCGCCGAAAGCCACACCCAAAAAAGGGGCGGCAAATTTCCGGCGTTTTTTAAAATTAGCCCGTTTCGGCCAGCCACTCTCAATCACTTGAATCACCTGCGCCTTCGCGGTTGACAATCACCCACCCAGAAGGATGAGCCACAACACTTCGGCAGGACCAGCGCGCCATCCATCCCTCTCCCCCCTTCGTAAGACCTCGCCAATCCCCGCAGCTCGCCACCCATCTCTCTCCCCCCTGCAGAACAGCGTTGCCGTCGACGGCAGTTCCAACGGGGGTAACTTGGGCAACTCGGGCTCCACTGCTTTGGCTTCCTCCCCTCATCAATCTCATCAATCTGTTGCAAACGAGACGCAGAAGCAAAACCTGCCCCCCCTTTTGTATGAGTCCATCGAGGCCGCTCCAGACGGAACCGTGTTCACCGCTTTGGATCTTGAGCGCTACGACCCGCACTATGGGACCAAGAATGGCCTCAAGATATCCGATGAGATTTTATGGGACGACAATCTGCTGAGCAAGATCAAGCGTAAGAAGCCCCAGCCCTGCAACTGCTACGAGGACGAGGATGGCGCTTGCAAGGACTCGGCGTGCCTCAATTTTGCCATGAATTACGAGTGCGGGGGCTGCAACTGCCCCGCGGGGAACTCCTGCCAGAACCGGAAGATAGAGAGGCGTCAGTGGAGGAGTGTGGAGGTCTTCCGCTGCGGAGAGAAAGGGCTCGGTCTGCAGGCCGGCGAGGACATCAGAAAGGGTGAGTTCATCATTGAGTACGTCGGCCAGGTCGTCGACATCAAGATCAAGGACAAGCTCTTCCACGACTACCGCAAGATGTCGATGCTCTACATCCTCCAGCTCGACAACCGCTTCATGATCGATGCGCGCAAGAGAGGCGGCATCGCCCGCTACATCAACCACTCCTGCAGGCCCAACTGCACCATGGAGATCTGGACTGTCAAGGGAATCAAGCGCGCGGCCATCTTCCCAACTCGCGACCTCAAGAAGGGGGAGGAGATGACCTTTGACTATGAGTGGGAGCTCTACCCAGGGCGCCCTCTGACAAAATGTCACTGTGGGGAGGACTGCTGCCGTGGCTTCCTGGAGAAACACTCAGAAATCGACTTGAAGCGTGTCTCTCCTACCTTCGAGGAGGATGAGGACGAGGACGAGCCCGGGGCGTACCGCTTCCCGACCGACGAGGAGAAAGCGTACACCACGGAGCTCGTGGGGAGGAAGGTCCGAGTCTACTTTGGCGGAAATTATGAGTTCTACGAAGCGAAAGTCTCCTCTTACGATGACAGTGCCAGTAAGCACGTTCTACTGTACATCGCTGACCAGGAGCAGGTGAGAGCACATCGATGACGTCGATGACGTCGCACATCGATGACGTCGATGACGTCGCACATCGATGAACCAACGTTGCACAACGATTCTCACACACACTTTACTCACTTTTTTGAACCCCTTCAAAATAAATAAATTCCAGGTCTCTGAACGTCTGTCTGATTCCAAATGGCAAATATTTGACAGCCAACTGAAGAGCAACAAGATCATCAAGAAAGACGTCGCACCGACGCTGCTCCCCAAATTCAGCGGCGCCACCCCGACTAATCTGACCAGCACTGTCGAAATTCCGGTCGCTCCTCATATCCACGACGTGCTCATGTTCAAGAATATTCAGATGAAAGTTCAGGAGTTCAGCGGACAAAAGATCCGGCTCACGACGGAAATCGTGCGCAAGTCTGACATGGAGTGGTCTGAAACTCACCTCCAAGCTATTATGAACGTGGATAAACGTCCCTTGGTGCACTACTTCCTCTACAAACTCGCTGGCCCAAATCCCAGCCTGGAGGCAACTTTGAACTTTGTCGTCAGCCAGATCGAAGCTATCTCCAACACCATCCTATCTTCCAAACAAACAAAGACGCACAAGATGGTCATGATAATCCCTTCGTCTGTTGTGCAACCATTCAAAGCCAAAACCCAGCAAATGCAGCAGAGCAGGTTGAAAGGGGCGACATTGCAATTCAAAAGTCCAGCCAACAAACGCGCTCCTTTTGCTTTCCTGTCGATAGCTGCTTCGGACGAGCCCTCCTTGTTGAAGATCCTGCAAATTCTCAACAGCGAGTTCAACACTCTCGCTCATCCTAACGGAGACTATCCAACCCTTCCCAGGAACCACCTTCTCTATCCCCGTCACTTTGGGTACCTCGTTGATCCTGTTCAAGTGTCCGATCTTGAGCTTCTCAAGGACAAACGCATAATATCGTGCGACTACGGCGCTTTGATTGCAGACTTTGAATCTCGGTTCGACTGCTCGATCCACATCATGGAAGAAACACCCCTGAATCTCATCGATAACATCGATAACAGCGACTCAGAGAACAAGACGAAGCGCGAGGTCTATGTCAACAGTCGCGACGGCACCTTCGCCAGCTTGGACCACCTTCACATTATTCGCAATGAGCTTCAACAGATAATCGTCAACATTCAGATGGGTGCTAAGTACGTGTCCATCCCCAAGACATTTCCCGCTCATGACCTGAGCAAACTCCCAGGATTCGGCGACTTTTCGTTCTTTCACTATGTCAAAACGACAACTGGCGTGCAGATCTCCCGTGATATTCTCTCTGATTACCGGTTCATTTTCTCTCCCCCCCAAGGTCCCGCGATTACCACCCCCTTCCCTCGCAAGCTCTCTGACATGGAGTGGGCGGAGAACCTTTTCAAAGCTCAGATGGCTCTCATTAAGCGTGCCAATAGAAGGAAGCAACGGTGGTGCTTTGGCGGTTCGCCACGCTATACCTACCAAGCAGCCCAGCTGAACATACAAAATGCGAATCTCTTGAATTCCAACAAATTGAGCGCCTTCACACGCACCGCAGCTGAGACCACCATTGCCTTCACCCAGCTTGTCAACAAGCTCAAGCTCCCCCAATCGACCGCTTACCACGCTGCGTTACTCTGCCACAAGTTCTACAGCACGAAGATGGCTTCATCTCCTAATGCCATTGAAGATGCGACCAACATTAAGATCAGCGACGTCTTCCTTGCGACACTGTTTATTGCGAACAAGTCGCAAAAATCTGTCAAGTGGCGCTCCGCCGACAAAATCTTGCAGGCATACTACCAACAGCTACACCCCTCCGATTCCTTCGACATTGATTCTCCATCTATCCAGACTGCCATCAACAAAATTATTACCTCGGAGTCGGAGATCCTCACCATTATTAACTACCAGACATGCTTCCCCGGGATCAATTGGATCGCAACACGCATGGAAGACGTGATGCGCAAGGTTGCTAAAAATCCCAAAAAGATGGAGGAATACAACGAGAAAATAACGAAGGCACTTCAGGTGGCTCTCTGCGGACCGACGCTGGCCGCAGGCAGCTCCCTCCTGCTCGTGCACCGCCTCGAAGCAATCGTTGTGGGCTGCTTCGCTCTTGTTTCATCTCACATTGAACACGTCGAAAAACTCATTATCGCGTTCCAGCTGAATTGGCGGGAGGTCTATGAGACCGCCAAGATTGTTCAGGGCGCTATTGCTTTTTACGGCGACAAAAAACACCGGGACACCAACCATCGTGAGGTCGTTTCCACGCTTAGTAAGATCCAATTCCACTGGGGCAAGTTCAATGAGTTCTGTCAAACTATAGAGATTGACGCCCCTCTCAATCTGAATGTGAGTGATAATGAATTCGTGAACAAGGACAACATGATACGGAAAATCAACGACGAGATGCATGACGGCTGCAAGTGCACCCTCGACGTGTCGGCAGCTAGATCAATTTCTATGAGTAGCCTCCACGAGATGGCAACCAAAACCTCCTGCACAGCAGTCCATCCGATTGATGATAGAACCCTCGAGATTGTTGGCAAGCGCAAGAACGTTGACATGATGGTTGAATTGCTCAGATCGACTTTGAAGAAGTCGAATAATCGACCACCGCAGGTCCAGTACAAAAGATTGGGCGGAAACTCGCCTCAATTTGGGGGCGACTACGACGCAAGCACGACGAACAATCTTGTTAACATCGGATCGTCGCGAAAGACTGGTGATCTGGACCACGTTTTAGTAAAAAATAAACACCTTACTCGTCACAATCTTGACTATTTTCTCCCGGGCCGGTTAGGAATTGACGGCGTTCCTAACCTGCAGAATATTTACCCCCTTCACAAGGAATCTATGACCAACCCCATGGTCCGCAAAAGCGGCAACAGAAATAGTAGCACAGCCCAGGACGATGCTGTGAGCTTGTTACTCGGAGACAACGACAGTAACTCATTCGATGTGACCCTCGCTCTGCACCAGTATCCTCCGGCGAAGAGCAGGAAGCGCGAAGTAGAGTACGCCGGCTACATGGGATACAGCGCGACAAATTTGAATGCAATGCAGATTTTGTATCAGATGCATTACCAGATGAACAGCAGCTTCGGGCATCCCAATTTTGTCTTGCCAATTGGACTTGTGACCAATTCTGAGGATTCGGGTGCTGCAGCATCTTCATCTACCACCGCAGCACCAGTTTCGAAGCCTCAGAAGGCGGAGGAGAGTAAGGAGGAGACAGCGGATGATGACTTCGGACTCAGTTTCAACGATGATGACTTGATGGGAAGAATGTTCGAAGACAGCAATAAGAAGCAGAAGCTGGACAGTGAGCTTGATTTCACTTCTGACTTCAACTTCGAGGACGAAATGCTGGGAGAGGACGAGGAGGAAGAAGATGACGACGACGACGACAACGAAGATGATGGCGAAGGGGAGGATAATGAGGAGGAGAAGGAAGAGAAAAGCGAGGGGAACAGCAAAAAGAGGAAGCGCGGAAACAAGGATGAGAAGAAAAGACGATCCACTCCCGGGCCAACCAAAAAAAAGCTCTCTGCCTCAGAGGCTTCCAAGCGAGAAAAGCTCTTCTTATTGACCGACCAGCTTCCTATCTCGCTGACTAAGATCTGCAAGTTGCACAGCAAACAGCACAGCAAAAAAAGTAAAGACGGCAAATTCGAGCTAATCTCGCCCGTCGTCTTCAGGAGCATTTTCCGCGATATTTTGAGAATCATCCAGCACGTTCATGCGAACAGTATGGTCTTGCGCACGTTCGAGCTTGGTTCTTTTGTCTTCGATGCGGCTGGGACACTGAAATTATCGGGAGTCCAGAACTTATCTGTCATTAGTGACGACAAATCAAGGGTGTCCGATGGTTTGAGGAGTTGTAGCAGAAAGAAAAAACCTGCTGTTTACAGCTCTAGCAATTTGAGCAACACTGCTCCCGAGATGATTCTGGGTTCGAGAATTTACACTCAGAACACCGATTTATGGAGTGCTGCTTGCGTGCTGTCCGCACTGTTAATAGGGAAGCCACTCTACAGCGGGAAAGACGAGGCCAGCATCATGAAGAGCATTTTCAAGATCTCTGGCAGCATCTCGCGCGAAAATTTCCCCAATGGCAAGAAATTTCCCAACTACAAAAAATACCAGCTGGAGGATAAGAGGTATAAGGAAGGCATAGCTAAAGCGTTTGCGGGAATGATGGGGGCGGAGGCGGCCGAGGCCTACTCCGGTGCTATCAAATTGTTGGCGAGGATATTGACGCTGGATCCAATGAGCAGATTGAGCGCTAGTGACTGTCTCGTGGACGAATACTTCCTCAAGGGAGCTGACGAGGAGTCCAGGGCGTTTTCGACGGAATGGACGAAGCTCCGCGAGAGGTCTGCTGGCGGAAAGGAGGGAGACGTCTCGAAAGAGGAGGAGGCCATGTGGTCAGCCATCCGAGCAGCGCAGAACGGCAAACCGCAGAAAGGCGGGCAAGCGAAGTCGTCGCAGCAGCAGCAGCAGCAGCAGCAGAGCAATGGAGTGGCGGATAACATGGGATTGTACGACTTTTAGTAACCTGTGATAAATGGAATATTTGATAAAAAAACCCTGAAAGGAAAGTGGAAAGAAAAGAGCCGAGCCCGGTTTGTGCACCTCCGCCAACAAAACTCAATACATTACCCGGTTATCACTTGCAATACAGCTTGCGTCATCGGCCGCCAAACGACTTTATCGCCAATCTTCGTCGAACAGCAGCTCAGACCATCTTCATCACTGACGCAACCTGCCATCATCTTCAACTTTTTCCTGACTCTTTATCTCTTAGCCCATGTCACCTCCAATTAACCCACCAGAGTCATTTCACGTCATTTTACGTCATTTCAAGTCGTCCCAGTCCGCGACACACCATACCAAATCATTCCACACCATTCCACGTCAACGTCATCGTCACACGTCATCGTCACACGTCATCGTCACACGTCATTCCAAGTAATTTACTTTACTTCCCACTCACCAGGTTGGTGCTTGTCGTCTGGGCTCTGCCGCCAGACCCACCAGCCCTGGAGGAGTTAGTGGGAGGGCGGTTCGGGTTATGACTATTGTCTCCTCTGATACCTCCTCTGGTGTCCGTGTTGTCGCCCCTGTTGATCTCCCCCCCTGTCGTGTTATCGAAACCGTTGCCACCGTTTCCGCTCTGCTGCACCACCTCCCTGCCATTGCCATTGCCATTGCCTCCGCCATTCCCATTGTTGCCTCCATCCTGGCGATAATCGCCAGTGGCCTGCTGCTGCCCTCCCTGTGTGTTGTCCACGAGGAGAGGTCGCTCCGGTGGGAGCCTGCTCCTCTCCTGCTGGAGATTGAGCACGGTCCAGTCGAACATGTTGTCGTACTGGAAGCCCTTTCTGTAGAAGAGCTCCTTGAAGAGGCGTTTGAGGTAAGCGTAGTCCGGGGGGTCCTCGAAGCGGAGGCTGCGGCAGTACTCGAAGTATGACCGGAACTCGGTGGCATACCCCTTGCAGAGCTGCTCAGTGGAGGTGCTCATTTTCCTGTCCATTATTCTCTCGTATTTCTGCTTCTTTGTGTTGGCCTTGAGCCCCTGCCAGGGGAGGCTGCCCCTGATAAAATACATCAGCACGTAGCCGAGCGACTCCAAGTCATCTCTCCTGCTCTGCTCGATCCCAATGTGCGTGTTGATGGACGCGTACCTCGCAGTTCCAGTAAGATTCTTGTTCTCTCTGTAGGGGATGTGCTGGTGGGAGCGTGGGTCCCTGTACTTCTTTGCCAGGCCAAAGTCGATGATGTGGATGACGGACTGCCGCTTCCCGAGCCCGATCAGAAAGTTATCGGGCTTCACATCTCTGTGGATGAAGCTCTTCGTGTGCACGTACTCCAGCCGACCCAGCAGCTGGTCCGCTAGCATCAGCACAGTTTTCAGCTGGAACCGACGACCGCAATAATTGAACAGATCCTCCAGGGAAGGTCCGAGTAAGTCTATGCGGATTTTGTGTGCGTAGTTTTGAGTGCGTAGTTTTGAGTGCGTAGTTTTGTGTGTGGAAGATTTATGTGTAAGCGAAACGATAACGATAAAAAAAGGGCCCAAACAACCCAAACAACCCAAACAAACCCAAACAAACCAAACAACTCACCTAACACCATCACATTGTAGTCACCCTCAACACCATACCACCTCACGTTGGGTATACCCAACCCGCCGTGTAAAATTCTGTAAATCTTACTCTCGTAGAGCAGCTGGGGGTGCTTCGTCTTCACGCTCTCCAGCTTGATGGCGACCTCCTCCCCAGTTGTCATGTTGGTGCCCAAGTAAATGTCCCCAAAGGACCCAGAACCAATCTTGCGCCCAAGACGGTACTTTTTGCCGACGCGGAGCTCCATTTTAGCTGAGAAGGGGGAGTAGGTATATGCAAGGGAGAAAAAGGGGCGGGGAACTCCGAACAGAGAGTGGGAGGGAGTGTAGGAGAGGGGGTCCGGAGAGCAGGTGGAAAGTGGGATTCACTGCTGAGGCTGTGGGGGTTCAAGGAGTTTAGTTTAAGTGTGCGCCGAGTGAACACAATCCAACTGCTGCCTCTGACTCCTGCACTCAGAGGGAGCAGGCAGGGGGGACGGGCGTGTTGAGGTCCGCGAGGGTTGAAACGAACAGGAGGGTTTTGTGTATGATCAGTGCAGGAAGATTTGGGGCTTGAAACTCGGTTCAAGGTGATTCTTGCAAGGTAAGAACTGGTAATTCGTAGAAATTAAGGCCCGGAGAGTTACAGGAGGGTAGGAGCACTGTCAATTTTTGGTGGTATTAGTTCAGCCAACAAAACCAACTAAATCGGCAATCAATTCCGAATTTCACCCCGCTTGCAAGCAACACTAGCCACATAAAGGTTGAAAGATGGTCGAGACGCGAAGAAAAAAGTCAATGGACTCGTCTGAGGAGCCCCCCCCGGACACCACGGGTGTGGGGCAGGAGGTCGTCCCGGATGCGGTCCCGGACGTGGTCGACCCCTCGCCCGCCCCGGCCCCCCAGGGCTCGGAGGACGCCCCCGAGGCACCCCAGGACGCGGGGGGCGACGCGGACGCCGGGCCCAAGGCACCCGCCTCCGCGGACAATGCCGACGAGACCGTCGGAATCTACGTGGGCTTCAGGAGGGACGCGCGCGCCCCCACCAGTGCCGCTCTTTCCAGCCTCTTCTCTACCAAGGCTGGATTCACCATTGACAGAATTGACATGAAGCCCGCCTGTGCCTTTATTTACGTCAAGAAGGAGATGAAGACTGACGATGGCATGACTTACGACATTGAGGTGAGTTGTTGAATTGAGTTGACTAGAAAGGTGAAGCCGAGTGTGATGCTGTGGGTGCATAAATGTGTGAATAAATGCGTGAATAAATGTGTGAATAAGTGCGTGAATAAATGCGCGAATAAATGCGCGAATGGACGCGTGGAAAACACGTTCGAATACGCCCGCGTGCGCGAAAGAGAAGGGACAAACGGTTGATTTGACTTGATTTTGAGTTGATGTTAGTTGATTTAGTGTTCGCTGATGAAGTGTTCGTGTGACGAAGTCGATTACGTGATCGCCTCTTATCACCGCGACCACCGTCGGCGTCATCACACGCAACTCTCTCCCCGCTCGCTTGCCTCCTTCACAACTCGGCAATTGTCTTTCTTTGAGTTTGAAAGGCGTCCTTGACGTCACCGCGTCCAGGACCCAGCGTCGAGCAGCACTCAACATGCCAAAAACCCACAACCCCCGCGCCGGCGCCGCCTTGCCACAAAATACCAATGCACCATATCACTTCGAACAAAACCCCCCCCCTTCATAAACGAAAAATAAATAAATAACACACTAACCACAACCACCTGCAACCCCACCTGCACCTGCAACCAACGGTCGCAATGACTTTACCGCTTCCAACCCCGTCCCGTCCCGTCCCGTCCGTCTCAAAAAAAACAAAACAAAAAAAACAACTCGGACGAACCCTACACAATATCTACAACAACCACTTTACAATATCTACAACAACCCCTTCACAACCACTTCACAACCACTTCACAACAACTTCACAACCCCTTCACAATCCCTCCACCCCTCCCACAGGAAATAAAAAGCCGCGTCCTCGAGATGAACAACAACTGCTACGCCGAGGGCTGCGACTGCGCGTTGAAGGTCGAGATCGCCAAGGGCAACGGCGCCATAAAGAAGTCCGAGGACGAGCGTCGCAAGCACATCAAGCCGTGCCGCACCCTCTTCGTCGTGAACTTCGACGAGACGACCACCTCCGACTCCCACCTCCGCGCGTGCTACGGTGACTTCGGGGAGCTGACCAGGGTCGACATCAGGAAGAACTACGCGTTCGTTCAGTTCGTTAAGCTCGAGGACGCGAAGGAGGCCAGGGTGAAGACCAACGGGGGGAAGCTGAATGGGAGGTGTATTACGGTGGAGTACGCCACGAGGGAG
>Ga0115555_1002563_pt1 | contig 12086 bp, 7 predicted proteins | sample COGITO_mtgs_1104_2_FD_87285 | JGI IMG/M metagenome (GOLD analysis project Ga0115555, IMG submission 87285) | Pelagic marine microbial communities from North Sea - COGITO_mtgs_110407 | ecosystem: Environmental > Aquatic > Marine > Epipelagic | place: Germany:Helgoland, sampling site Kabeltonne... | reverse complement strand
CGTTGTCGTTGTCGTTGTCGTTGTCGTTGTCGTTGTCGTTGTCGTTGTCATTGTCATTGTCATCTTTACAACTGTCAATGGCATTAACGCTATCAGTAAAGTCCTTTCCTTCCGCAGACAAAGACAAGCTCGAAGAAGAGCCCAAGTTATTATTCCCATCCTCATCCGCATCAACGTTACTGTCTCCTTCACCACCAGCTACAGTCGAAAATACCCGCGTATTTTGCGAGTGAGCATAGTGGGCAGAACTTGGCTCAGGCGACCCTGCAGGTGGAATTGAATTGGAGGACATCTTGGTAGGATAATGATAATTAGCAATGGTTGCGAGTACAGAATTATTTGGTTGCGCGGACGAAGCCGAAGCCGAAGAGGACCGAGAGACTACACGCACATAACTAGGCCGCGACGCGGATTTTGTGACGAACTTCGTGTTGCAGCGTAGGGCCCACATGATCAAGCTTCGGCTTGGAAATAAAGGGTTCCTTCCACAATCTGAAGGGCAATAAATTGCTCGAGGCAGGCGAAGATATCCTGGAACTGATCAACAGCACGCAAAATATGCGCAAATCAAGAAAATAACGTGTATAAGGACGGTGCGTGGGAGACTCATTATTTTTCGTGGATAATTATAATAAGCGCATTTGTTGTACCAGTACCAGATACACTGGCGCTCTTTTCCAAATCGCATTAGCACAGCAGCGGCTTACCGAAAATTGCGAAACCCCTTCTATTCCCAAAAGCAATCTAAAATCCAACAACTGTCGAAGATTTACAGATTTACACCATGGGGTGGCTTGACGAGCATGGCAATGTGGGCAATTACGCCTGGTGGGAGTATTTGATTATGCCGTTCATGTCAGGCATTGTTGGCTACGTGACAAATCGCGTTGCTTTATACATGACCTTTGAGCCTCTTGAGTTTGTTGGGGTTCCCCTCTTTCGTTTGAAGGACCAGCCGTGGGGTTTCTTTGGTTGGCAGGGTATTATACCAACAAAGGCTGCGAAGATGGCTTCCATGAGTGTCGACCTGATGCAGGAGAAGCTGATTAACGTCAAGGAGGTGTTCAGCCGGTTGGATCCCAAGCGTTTCAGTGAGGTCATGGAGCCCGGTCTCATTACTCTCATGGATAAAATCATCAATGAGACGGCGGCGGAGTACATGCCGACTGTGTGGGAGTATCTACCGACCAAGGTTAGGGACGAGTGTGTTTTGAAGGCACTGGAGGAGTCTCCAACATTTTTGAACGACTTTATGACGGATGTCAAAGAGCACATAGAAGATGTATTTGATTTGAAGACCATGGTGGTGACCAAGTTGGTGGAGAACAAGTGGCTCCTGAACAAGGTATTTCAGGAGTGTGGTGACAAGGAATTGGTGTTTGTGGCGAATAGGTGAGATTTGAGCTGTTTTCATTTTTGCGATGGTTTGTGGTGGGGTAGTTGTTTTTCGTGCATCCAGTCAGTCCATTCTTGCGCATTCTTGCGCATTCTTGCTCATTATTATTCATTCACCAAACTTGAGAGTTCTAATACACCTTACAAACAAACCGAAACCCCCCCCCCCCAAAAAAACCACCTCTCAGTGGATTTTACTTTGGGTTCCTGTTCGGGGTGGCGCAGATGATAGGGTGGTATTTCTATGACGGCGGCTGGTTGCTGCCTACATGCGGATTTGTCGTCGGATACCTAACGAATTTGATAGCACTGAAAATTATCTTTGAGCCCGTTGAACCAAAACCAATATTCTGTGGGCTATGTGGCCCCAAGTTCCAGGGGCTATTCTTGACAAGACAGGATGCCGTAAGCGAGATTTTTGGTGAAATTAATGCAAAGGAGGTATTGAATACGCCCGCTCTTTGGGACGCGATTCTGACCGGTCCACGTAAACATAATTTCATGGCACTGCTTCGTGCTCACGCAATTATTTTCACGGAGAATTTAGCGGGTGGGATGAAACCTGTTGTAGTTGCCACCCTTGGGGCGGACAAGTTTAAGAAGATGAAGGAGGACATTGCTGTGAAAACGATGGAACAGTTGCCGTCGATCATTCACCACAGTTATGAGTATACCGATGAAGCCCTGCAGATGCAAAAAACCATTACTGAAGCTATGAAAAAGTTGACGTCTGCGGAGTTTGAGGGGGTTCTACACCCCGTCTTTCAAGAAGATGAATTGAAATTGATATTGGTCGGGGCTGCATTGGGGCTTGCTGTCGGTTTTGCGCAGCTTTACCTCCTCTTTCAGCCGTTCTGGGAATGAGGGAGGGGATGAGAGCAAGATGACTAAAAAATAATTGTCTGACCAAATTTACAACGCACCGAAATAGTGTTCAATAGAACAACTCTTTTTTCTCTTTTTCTCTTTTTCTTCTATTTTACATTCGGTAAAAAAACCACAATTCAATTATTTCAAACATCCTCGTCGTCTCCGATCTGCTCCATCTTAGCTGCGGTTTTTGTCGCAGTCTGAGCTCCGGTAAGACTTTGAGTATCTGCAGCAAGGGCCGAAATTCGTCTGTTTCTCTCGTCTTGCTCTTTCAATTGCTGAAGTCTTCTGACATCGCTGACAACCCCACTCTGCCTTCTATTACTGCTGCCCCTCCTCCCTCCACCTCCTGACTGCCTCCGACCACTCCTCTCGCTAGCATTAGCAATGATACCGCTCTGCCTTCTCTGACTGTTTGGGCTGGCAATCGGCATGCCGTTCATCGATTTCATATCGCCCATGTTCATGCTAGTCATCGATTTCATATCGTCCATGTTCATGCTGGTCATCGACTTCATATTCATGCTGCTCATACTCGTCATGGATTTCATATCCTCAACAGAGCTTGCGCTACTCGCGAATGAGCTAGAGCTGCTAACGCTGCTGCCGACGCTGCTGCTGACGCTGCTCCTAAAATTGCTCGCGCTGCTGAAAGAACTGTCACCAACCCTGCTGCTTCTCCACATACTCGCGGACGACGTCGCGCTCGCGCCAGCAGACCTAAACTGCGTACTCCCAGACATACTCTGTCTAGAAGCAGGCCCGGCGCTCTTCTTCTGCCTAAACTTCGCCTCGAACTTGTTCTTTTCCATCTCAACCTGAAGGCCCCCCCAGCCATCGGCCTCGGTACAGATCCTTACTGCATCTCTCTCCCATTCTAACCATTCGTCAACCCAGTTGTGAGCGACCTCCAATACCTGTTCCTTGGGGGTCATTCTCTCCATCGCCTCATCAGTTAGCACATTGCAGTAGTGAGGGTAACTCTCTGCAGACACCCAATGGACTAGTTTCATGTGCCACTTCATACAATCCCAGCGACGAGCCTCCTTACGGATCGCATCCTTCTCATCTTTATGTCTCGCTCGCTCTCCCTTCTTTCCCTTTCCTTGTTGGATGCGCCAATGCATCTCGCTCGCCTCCCTGTTCCTTGCCAGGATATTTTTTTGCATGTCTCCGTATATGTCCGGATAATAATTGTAGAAGTGGTTAGGCTCGTATATACTCATGCTCACAAGCTGGTAGTTCTGCGCCAGATGCGCAGGCAGCTTGCTCACTGTGAGAGTCTTAGGATCGGCAATAACGATAACGCTGATGTTGAACAATCTGTCGATGGTGATGACTTCGTGATCGTAGAGGCATTTCAAGAATTCTGCGTCGGATTTATCCTCCATACCCAATTTCTTCCTTAAAGTTCTGAAACCCTCAATGAAGAGTTTCGAGAATCCAGTTCGTTTTCCGGTATCTTCATTCTCAATCTCCTCAATCTCCTCGACTGTTTGACCCTTTCTCAAAGCAGGCCGGACCATTCTTACCCAGTCAAGATCTTCGTCCGTAACGTCAGAGGAATCACTTATCTTTTCGCAGGGGATGTTACTAAAGTCATCTTTTGGGGTCATGATGAAAAGTCCACTTCGAGTGGACGCTGTCACCATATAGGCAATATAGGTTCCACCCTCAAGTAGCCTTTTGTTCTTATTACTGATGTTCCTGCAGCTTTCCAAGGGTTTGTACTCCGGTTTGCTGTCAAGACTCACCCACTTGAAGTGGTGGTTCTGGACCGATACATCACTCGTGTCGTCGACTTCTTGATGGGTTGTTATGATGGCAGACTTGAGGTCAGTTTTGTACGTATCACTGAGAAGTCTTGGGTATACGTTGCCCGCTGCCAAGCCATCAACCGTCGCCCTTAACGCGCCAACTGCGTACGTAAATATCATTCCAAACACGTTCATTTCGTCGTGAGTACGATCGGGAACGTATGCTGGGAAGTTATTTGTCATCTTGCAGAGCTGCTGGCACCAGATAAAACGGATGTTCTCGCTGGAGGCGACGTTGAACATGCTCTTGTCAGGCATGACGACAGAGGGGAGACAGCCTGTGCCATCGTCAATAAGGACCTTACCACTTTTGGTAGTCAATAAGAGGGACACAATGCATCTGTTAGAAGGCCATGCACCCAGGTGAAGCTTAACCTTGTCAACCATGACATCATTTTGTTGAGAAGTGATGTTGGACTCCTTAAAGTGAGCACCATAGGTCTCTCTAATCTTCTTGTAATATTTCTGCTTGACGACGCGGTGCTTGACCTTCTGCGTTGGAGTGAGCTCGCACATATTCCCTTGGTCAGTGAAGTCCTTCTCCAAAATACAGTACTTCTTAATAGTCTTGACCTGGGGCAACTTCTTGTTGATTTCGTTGATGCCTTTCTGAAGGTAATCATTGTAGTCTTTCGAATCGCGGAGAAATTGAGTCGCATGCCTGAAATTGCCATCATCTTCAAACCCATATTTGCTGCTCGCGAATTTGCACGCGTTCACACTGTCGATCGTGAGGAGGCATATGAGGAATTTCTGCAGGTCACCCACCACGACGGCGAAACCAATTCCTTCCATAGCCGCGAGTGACCCCTCGATGGGAGCTGGAGCGACATTTTCTCCCCCAGCTGTGATGATCAAGTGCTTCTTACGGTCCGTTATGTACACAAAACCATCGGCATCCATTGTCGCGATGTCGCCGGTGTGAACAAAAAGATCTTCGTCAATAAGCTCAGCTGTCTCGACAGGGTCCTTGTAGTAACCGCGGCAAGTACAAGCACCTCGGATGAGAAGCTCTCCGTCGTCAGCAATCTTGACATCGACCCCGATAATAGGCTTGCCGCAACTGTTGGTGCGCCAACCACCCTCATGAGGAGAATTAAAGGTCACAGGACCGGCCGTCTCACTCATCCCGTACGCTTCGAGGAGAAAAATGTTGAACGACATGAAAAACTCGGCCGTCTCGATTGAGAGAGGAGCTGCCGCGCTGATGTTCATTCGGCAGCGCTGTAGGCCCAGTGCCGTCTTGACATTCTGGAAGACGATCTCATTGGCCCACCACCACCTTTTCGGCATGGGCCTGTTCTGCTGCTTGGCGTATGCCCCTTTCAGACCGATCGTCATGGCCCATTTTATAAGTTTTGACCACTGCCTCTTCCCCCACTCGCCAGTGGGGATAAGCCAGAGAAAATAGACGGGCGTCTTGCCCCTGTTCGCCATCATCTTCTCGTGGATCTTTTCCCAAATTCGAGGCACACCAAAAAAGACTGTAGGACCGACCTGCCTAATTGTCGTGACAAGCGTCCCGCGAAGGGAGTCGGACGCGGCAAAGTATACATTGCAGCCAAATGTGGCCGGACCATACAAGCTGCAGACCTTCTCAGCAATGTGGCAGAGGGGTAGGTAGGACACCATGGAGTCCTCCGGGCAAACGTGCACCAGCACTGATATACTGTAAATGCACCAACCGATATTTCTGTGAGTGATCATCACGCATTTTGGAGATCCCGTCGTTCCAGAGGTGTAAATCATGGTAATAACGTCCTCCGGCTTGATGGCTTGACGGCGTTTGAGGGATTCAGCGGCGAGCTCATCCATCCGCTCCTCAGTAGTCATTTCGGTGTAGCTGTAGCCGACACCCCTCCTCCGCTTCCCAGAGTGTTTCGCGCCTGGCCGAACAAACTCTTTCTTTAACCTGTCCTTCACAAAGTACTTCTTCCGTATGTCACCCCAATAGTGCACGTGATCTTCGAAGTTCTCAGCCCACTCAGATTCTTCCTCGATGACAGCTTCGCTGTCACCCGTCGCCTCTTGCTCCGCAGCGTCACGCGCTTTCTCCTCTTCGGCAGCCGTGGCACGCATACCCAGTTTGTCCAAAGACACCCTTGTGTCTTTATCCTCGAAGACCACAATCTCCTTGACGTGCACCAAGGAGTTGCGAATCGTTCGGATCTTTTCCAATTGACGCTGGTTCTCACAACAGATGAACTGGGCCTCACTATGGACGACAATGTATTTGACGTCCGCGGAAGTGGCCGTGGGGTAAATACCCGCCGGAATGAAGCCCGCAAACATGCAAGCCATGTCGCTAATGAACCACTCTGGACGGTTGAAAGACAAAATACACACCGGAGCCGCCCTATCTCCCCCCATGTCTATGAAAAAGCGACCAAGGAACAGAATCTCGTCCAAGTACTGCTTGTAAGATAGAAAGGTCCAAGGTCCCTTGGTGGTCCCGCTATTCTTGTTCCCCACCGCACGGCAATTGGGATACTTCTCGATGGTTTTCGTGAGGCGATCGATTAGGGTACAATCGATCGCCGTCTGGTAGTCCATCTCCCACAACCATTTGTGCTCCGGGATCTCTTGCCATAAGGGATCTTCGTGACGTGTTCCAAGGACGAAGACGAAAAAGAGCAAGAAGAAGGGGGAAAGAACGCAAATGTAGAATCCGTAAAGAAGCGGGATAACCTGAGCGCGAGGATCACTGCAAGTCGACCCTAACCCTAAAGGGTCGGAAAGAATCGTTGCGTAACTCTCCATCTGACTTGTGGGATACATATTGTAGCAGAAGAGCTTACTGCAGAAGGGGGCAACAATGTCCAAGGAAATCTCATCTCCATCTCCATCCACACCGTCGAGGTCAGAGCACGTGTAAGTGGATTCTTCGTCGCCGCTGATTTTGAAAGTCATGTCGTTAAGCCACTCATGGCATGCCTGACTTCCTTCAATTCCACTGCCGCAACCAAACTTAGTTCCTGTGTTGCAGAGATGCTTGCAGAGGTTCATCATAGGGACGGCGTTCTCACCCTGCAAATTATTACGGACAAATTCTTCACTCACAGTGAAGGCCACCTGGACCAACGCCAGCGTCAAGGGAGAATTTTGGATACCAGTCTCGAATGAAACGGTCCTAGCCTGACGAGGTTGCTCCTTCGCAAGAAATCGAGCGCTCACATATCCGAAAATGGCACCCATAGTGCCTAAACCAATCGTAGCTACATGAGTCTCAAAAGGAAGGGCGTTAAGTGTCGCGCGATTGCCTGCGGAGGTGCAGTGGTGGTGTGTGCAAAGTTTGTCGTTCGTTTGTCGTTAGTTCGTCAGTGTCGTCAGTTAGTTAGTTAGTACGTAACGTAAGTGTTAGTGTTTGGGGGAAAAGGAAAGGGCTAGTTGAGAAAAAAAAGGAAGGGAATTTGACCTCACTCCTCGTCCCTACCTACTACAAACATAATTATATCTACTCACCTTCGTCGGAAAGATACGCTCCAATAATGAAGAATATAAACATAAAACCAACGAATGACCCCAACGACACAAGGCGGTCAGCATACGCAGCCTTGTGCCTAGTCCTCACGTACATACCAAAACAAACCGGAGCCACCACTGCCATCAAACTCTTAATAACCTCCTTCACGTCCATTGTCGACTGCCCTTTACCGTCAAGTAGAAAGGTATAGAAAGATAGAAGCAAAGGCAACATAAGAAATGCCAATACAGTGCTGGCACAAGTCATGCACACAGACAGTGGCAGGTCACCCTTGCTGAAGTACGCGTATAGGTTCGAAGAGGACCCCCCAGGAGTGCATCCCTGTAGAACTAGGGTAATGGCCCAAACTTTATCGGTTGATGACCCCTTGTCCCAGCCAAAGGTGATACAGAATATGTAAGCAATCAGAGGCATGTACCCAAATTGACTGGCAATACCGACATAAATCCCCTTTGGCCTTCTCGATACGTTGATAATATCCACCGGCCTCATCGTGGCCCCAAGACCAGTCATCAAGAAAAGCAAGCAAGCAACCACCGCATAGTACATCCCCGCCGGCATCCCTCCTGAAAGAATCCCAAAGTCAAAAAGCTCCCCCTCATCTGCATTGTTTGTATTGTTCAGAATTTGGGGATCAGTCATTTTTGAACGTCAATCGATGGGCGGGTAAAAGAAGAAACAGGAGGGAGGCGTTCAGTGTACAATATTAGGGGCCGTCACGGGCACTTCTCCAATATCCTCAAGGGAATTGTTCAGGTTTGAGAGGGAGCTGCTTTTTCCCCGCCAGAGATGTTATCTGGGGTCCAATAATTAGCGATTTGCTAGGATAGCTCTGTGTATACCTAGCAAGTGCAAATATAATCGACAAAAATGTCAAATGGTGATAAGTAATTGTGGATGTTGGAAGTCGGGCGTCAGTAAATTTGACCCTCCGATTTTCGGGCAAAAATGTCTCAACTACCCAAACTTGAATTATTCTGTAAAGGGTCAAGGCCAAAAATAAACGGTGCAGGGCCTTACTCGCCGGAAAAACTTTGCCCGCAATTGTAATTGATTGTGCCCATTACTTCCCAAGTTTTTCTCCATTAGTTGTAGAGGATCCCTAACCAACTCCCCCACGCTTTAAGTCAATATAAATATCCCACCCCACCCCACCCCACCCAAAATGACAGGCTCCCGAAACAGACGATCGTCGGTGAACCAGAAGATCGAAATGCTCTTAGAGAGTTCTGTGCGCGAGCAATTTGAGATGTCAAGTCAGCACATCAGCGGCCCCAAGGCTGAGCGAATCCTTGCTCGTCGGAGGCTTTATGGGATTGGTACGGGAGGAGATCTTCCAAATGTGAAGAAATGGAAGAGAGAAAACCAGAGCGCAATGTCTGCGAGCGTAGAGAGCATCACAGGGCGCCAGTCGCCGCCAGGCAGCCCACATAACCTCTTGAGTAGTGGGGCCAGCATGGCGTCAATCAGCACCTTGGGCACCCAGTTTCCGTTTTTTGGAGGCGGCGCATCTCAAATCCTCGATGAAAACAGCCAAGAATCTCAATATGTATCGATGAAAAGGAGAAAGAAGCAGAACACCTACGGTCACGAGGGCATGTACTCAATTATCACACATAAAACAGATCCAGAAAAGGTATTCTATAACTCAATGCCTAGCTCTGGCGGACCCGTGAACTTCCCTCCTTGGTACGTCGGCTATCAGAACTCTACTGCAAAGCCGATGGACATACCCTCTGTCAGTAGCAGGTACGGAAATAGGGGTGCATACAAAATGAAGCTGAGGTCTATGAGCACTGTTCCAGTCGACTGTGTGAATGAATACACACCAAAACTTAACAGTGCGCCGATGATTCCGAATCAGCCCTTTAACAGTCCTAAGCTATGGCCAGAGAGCAGTGTATACACGAATGGTTTTAAGGGAAAGAAGCCTCCCAGCAGTTGCGCATACCTCAGAGAAACTACCATTGATAGACCTGCTACTGTCAGCAGCAGCATCATAGACAAACGGCTGATTCACACGGCCAAGCTGAACGATGAGGAGACTGTCCAGATGCGTAACAGTATAGCAAACGACAGGAAGACCCAAAGGGTAGACTGCGCCCAGAGCAGAGCGGAGAGCAGGAAGAGCAGGAGAGATTTTCTTGAACGGCCACGCACACAGCAGCTCATGCGGATAAAATCTCAGGGAATAATTGCAAACAAGAACATGAAGTATTCTGGCCCCCAACTAATCGTAATGGCAAGCAACAAAAGTGACGCCTCATCCGTCATAAAGAGGGAGAACAGCGGGGGCAAGAGAATCGACCCAATTTCACTCAAGTGGACTCACATTACGAGGTTTGTCAAGTCTCTCTTTGTCACCTTGAGGACCAACATTGTAAACTTTGATCCGGAACCAGATTTTCTCACAGGGGTTAACTCTTTGGACGTAATCCTTCAAGAGCTCAAGAGCTACGCTCGAAACAACAAAAACCGGATATTGATATACAGGGACCAGTTCATCCAAGCCTTGACCACAAAGTGCGACGGCATCGAGGATAGCCAGGCAAACGTCTTATTTAGTTGCTTCGATCACCATAATAGAAACAAGGTTCACTATGCTACAGTGATTGCGACTGCTTATTGCATCGTCAAGCCGGACCAGAGCGCCAAGGACTGCTTAAAGCAACTTTGGTTGTTATTCAAATACCACAAGGGAGATTTTGTCGCCATGGACAATGTGACTGAGATATTCACCCTGCCGTGTAGAAGGCAGGAAGATCTGGGCGTAGTGGAGCAGGAGTTGAAAGAAGTATTCAGGCCCGTGTGCTACCAGCTGGTTGCAAGTGTCAAGAAAGTTCCCAAGGCTGTTGACATTGACAAGAAGGAAACGAGAGGCGAAATCCAAAAACCGACGACAAGTACGTTTAATTTATGCAACGGAATTCTCGACTATGGTATTTGGTGCCAAGCATTGGAAAGGTGCCCGTCAACAGTACAACTCTTTGAGGTCTTAAGGCAGGATCAGATGAGAAGTAGCCACAGTAAGAGCTCCATGGAAAAGGCAGAGGTCGAAAAAGCCAAAGCGGTCGAAGGCGTCGGTGGAATAAAGCAAAGAGCCAGGGAATTGGCCTCAAGGAGAGTGAGCTTAGCCATGTGATGTGATTTGATGTGATGTGATTTGATTTGATTTGATTTGATGTGAAGTGGCGCAATTTGTGGGTGGGGAGGGGAGGGGAGGGGAGGACACGGCACGCTAAGGACCGATTGGACGGTGGTGTGGTGATGTATACTTTGATTCGGGAGTTCTATGTTGCTTTAGCTAAAACCAAACTAAAAGAATAAATTGTTGCTTTTTGGTTGGGAGAAACACAAAAAAATAACTGTTTTCTTTACGTGTGAAAAAACGAACACACACACGGCCGCACAAAGACACACTCTGCTAACAGACATGCTACGGCGGACACATCAACGATTCACGCGTGTCCACCCCAGTCTTGGGATTGGTGCCCTTTGCCGACGTTAAGCTACATAGCAGCTTTTGCTGGTCCTTCCGTAGAAAAGTATCGCTCCAATCGGAATTTTCAATCGATCCTATTCCTTCAAACAGCGTCGCTCCCGAAACATAGGCATCAGCCACAACAGCGTTCTTAAAATTAGCCCGGTTCAGTTGGGCCATCTCCAAATTTGTCTGCGTCATATCTACATTCTCAAAGTCACTCCCATCAAGAGTCGCGTCGAAGAAAGAGGAACCCACCAGATTGCTATTCTTAAAGTTGCAATCTGCTACTACAGATTGCTGGAACGCAACTCCCCGCAAATCTTGATTGGAAAAGTCGTTGTTGGATAAATTGACGCCCCTTGTGATAGCAATCGTTCTCCCCTTCTGCAGGGTACTGGCTCCGCCAGTCATAATCTTAGCATTGGCCATAGAACTAGCGCCGCCATTGGCGGCGACGTCTGCAGCCGCTGGAAGAGGAACAACAAGCGATGCCAGTGCCATTTGGCAGCAGAGAGCGTAGGGCAGGACAGACGGAGCTGAAATGGGGTGGGGTAGTAGGGGTCGCTCTGAAAACGGTATTGGAAAACGTAGACCAAACGAGGTTGCCAAAATGAGCAGAACTAGGCAGGTGGGCCTCACCATCATCACCAAAGAAAAATTCACAATTAGGGTCTGAGTGGCTTTGGTGAGAGAAAATGAGGATTGATGCCGATTATGAGAGTGTAGAACACCTATTTAAGCTTTTGTAGAATCAATTTCGAGATTCAGGTATCGTTATTAAAGTTATCTATTTATTCCTCCATCACTAACATATAGTTTCAACGTGCGTGTGTGCTGATCCTGATAAACGTCCACCCAAAGGTGAAATATCTTCAAAAAATACCTAAAATCGACCAATTTTCCACACCTCTTGTAGCATCCAACGTATCGTCCTGTTGCCTCGTTGACCCCCCACATCCCTCAAGTAACCGAATCGATGCGGTTGCTCGCAATCGCATCGATTCTAATTGTAGTGGACAAGACTGTCTCAGGCTTT
>Ga0115555_1002558_pt1 | contig 12107 bp, 16 predicted proteins | sample COGITO_mtgs_1104_2_FD_87285 | JGI IMG/M metagenome (GOLD analysis project Ga0115555, IMG submission 87285) | Pelagic marine microbial communities from North Sea - COGITO_mtgs_110407 | ecosystem: Environmental > Aquatic > Marine > Epipelagic | place: Germany:Helgoland, sampling site Kabeltonne... | reverse complement strand
GGGGGGGGGGGGGGGGGGGGGGGGGGGGGGGAGAGGGGGGGGGGGGGGGGGGGGGGGGGGGGGGGGGGGGGGGGGGGGGGGGGGGAAGGTCAGATTGTTTTGGGTTTGGGTGAGAGGATGGTAACTATTTTAAAGAGACTGCAAGCAACAAGCCACTCACCGTTCGCCACCGCAGAAGACATACCGACCGCAGGAGCCATGCCTCCGACCACAGGAGCCATGCCTCCGACCACAGGAGCAATGCCTCCAGCTGCAGGAGCCATGCCTCCAGTTGCAGGAGCCATGCCTCCAGTTGCAGGAGCCATGCCTCCGACCACAGGAGCAATGCTTCCAGCTGCAGGAGCCAATCCGCCAGCCATAGGAGCCATACCGCCAGCCATAGGAGCCATCCCACCAGCCATAGGAGCCATACCACCAGCCATAGGAGCCATACCACCAGCCATAGGAGCCATACCACCAGCCATAGGAGCCATACCGCCAGCCATAGGAGCCATACCGCCAGCCATGGCAGGATGATTTGAAAACGAAGACTGTTGAAGCCCCACTCCAGCCTGAACATTCATATTATTAGTTTGACCGCTCGCAACATTACTCCTTTCATAAACCGGCGGTATTTGCTCAGATGGGAGTGTCGGCTGCTCGGAGGGCATACATAAGTCGGACTCGGATTCTTGGGTTGTGGAAGTAGGGGGTGGTTGGGCATCTGCTCTGCTATCCAAAGACACAGAAGGGATAATTGCAGGCGAAGTTGGTGCCGTCGAGTCACCAGGTAATATCATATTCTGTGCATTGAAATCTTTTTTCCCTTTAGAACCCCCTACAGGGCTTTCAACAGGCTCTCTCAGTACATTGACAGGTGCCGCATCCTTTGAGGAGATCTCAATAACTGAGACAGGGACTTCACCAGCCATTTGAGTGCGCAATTGACACCCTGTAAGACAAAGGACTCGCAACGATACAATAAATAATTTAAAAAAACTCCTCAGCTAAAACTGATTGTAGTCACAAGTGATTCGGCGATTTGAAGGTCGAAAGGATGTCACGGAGTCACGGAGTTCCAGAACAGTCCAGAACAGTGTCACAGAGAGAAAGTCACACTTCAGCCAAAAAAATAGACCAAAAAAAAGTCAAATGAAAAGGTCTGTAACTGCGCTCTCACCTTCACATACCCCAGAAGGTGTAAATGAAGTTTTTAGTCCTCTTATCACTCTAAAAGGCGCCTTTAGTCTCCACTTTAGTCTCACTTTCCACGTTTCTTTTTTTTTTTTTTTTTTTTTTTTTCCGATTTTTGAGGGTTTCCATTTTCCAGACTGAAACCCAAATCAGGTCCTGAGGCCATGAAAATAGCGAACTTCTATTCAAAATTGTCTTCCCGTACCACCTATACACAATCGAAGGTCGGACGAGACAACTAAAAAAAATAAAATCGCTTGGCATCGGAGAAAAATCCGCGAGAAAAACACAGACAACAAACAAAACCCGGCATCACAAAAAAAAATACAACCGAAATAGCACGAACGCTCTCCTTCTCTGGGCCGGTTCTCCCCAAATTTACATTCCTTCTGTGTGTACAGCTGATAACTATTTGCTTTTGCCCAGCAGGACTTGCTGTGCGCTGTGGGAGTTTTTTTTTAGGTCCGCGTTTTCCCCCCTTAGCCGGTGCAAACAGCGATGAGTGGTCGTGCTCGCGCCCTCTTTACTCTTGGGACGTCATTAGCAGTGACAGCGACGGCAATTTCGTACAGTCACTATTCGCAAACTCGTGACAAACAAGAAATGAAAAAAGGAGTTTTGCGTGACAAGGAGAGGATCAGATTAAAGAGGCTCGAGAAGAAGAAGAAGGCGGAGTTGGTGAACGGAGAGAACGATGAAAAGGTAAAGGGCAGATAATTTCTTTGGAGTTTGAAGACTGCTGGGGATACGAAGCGAAGACAAGGCATGATTTTTGGGAGGAGAGGAAGGAAAATAAAAGTAGACGATTTTTTGCACATAGTAATTCTTCACTTCAAAAATAACCCTAATATTCAACAAAACCAATTTGCCGAGAAGAGTGCAACCTAATAAAGTCGTTGACCTGATGTAAAACGCTCTTGCACTCAATCTCGGTAGCGTTCATTCGGGGACAAACAGATCGGCGAAAGTAATTCGTTGTCTTGCTCAGGTCAAAGGGATATCGGATCTGATATCCGTCCTCTGTGGGAGCATCTGGGCGGCGCACAAAGATAGTCGCCCATGGCACCTTGTTGCCTTCATCACTTCCCTCTTCGAGAATGGCTGTAACATCTTCGGAGACGACATTCCTTTCGCCACTTTCACCTGCACCTTTGCCCAAAATGAACTCAGCCTCTTCAATCATTTTTCGGCGTAGCACTTCCTTTTCCAGCAAGTACAGGGGGACTGCTGTTTGGGCAAAAGATTCCACTTTATCATTCCGGATTGCGATAATCTCCGTCAGACAGAGGGCCAATTCTGAAACGCAACCAATTTTTTGGCTGCGGATAATCTCTTGAGCAATACCGTCGACTCCCAAAATAGGATCCAAGAATTCATGATTCTCTCCCCAGTCACCCTCCATGGGAAAGATCATGTAACCTTCGTTCACTAAATTGTCGAGCAATCGCGCATACTGGAGAGCTTGTTCGACATGGTTCAGGTGCTTAATTCTTCCATCAAAGGTGTTCATCTCGATGAAAACATGTTGGGGCTTTGTGCGTTGGTTTTGGAATAGTTTTCCCAGTCCTTCGTATGCTTCCAATTCATGTCCCTCAACATCTAACTTAACTGCGATGGGCAATCACGGTGGGTCATGAGTTAAAAAAATTAGAGAAGCCAAAATGATGATTGATGGTTATCATGGCAGCACAAGTTCAAAGGGCCAACCAAAGAATGTTGGTTTGGCTTGTTTGTTTTTTCCCCTCACCATAGACAACCTCCTTTTCGCTCCCATAAATTTCTGCCACCAAATCATCGATTCTGATGCTGGCAGGATTCATCTCAGTTTCGGACTTAACATCATCGCGTTCTACCATCCAGCCATCAAACCCGACGCTTTCACGGTACATATTGCTCACGACGGCATTTGCAAGTGTCAAGCGATCTTCATATCCATTTAATTTAGCGGTGAATTGAATGAAGTTCCTGCTCTCATGGAAAGGCTCGATAGCCAACACATCACAGCCATAAAAGAGTGCCATGTGCGAGAAAAAACCGATGTGGGCCCCACCATCTACCATTAGGTTGCTCCCACCCTCACCATCTTTGCACCAACTGGAAAATATGGCACCAGCAATCGATGACTCTCGCAGGGACCAGCTGCCAGTGGCCCAGATGGCATCCAATACGGCTTGACCGGGATAATAGCTTTCCCCTGCTTCAGTTAATGGTAGCGCGATGAAGTATGTATCAGTAGGGCGGCTCTTCAGAGGTGCAATCTCTTTAACCCCAAACCGGACACCATCTGGAAATTTGCTCAATGACTTCTGGGTCTGGATGAATGATTGAAGATAGGCATTGTCTTGAGATGCAATAAGCACAACCGTCATCCAAAGGAAGGATGAGGCAATGCGCAAGCACCTTATCATTGTAGTTATTGCAAAAGCTGTGCCTGAACCGTTCTGCGATCGACTAAAACTGCAGGGGTGGGTTAACTGGAAAAGTAAAACCAACTGGAAGGGAAGTAAACCATTTTTTTTTGCCTGCTACATAATTAATATAGGAAGGAATAAAAATAGAGCCAAAACTGTGGGAATATTCATAGCACTTCTTTCAACGGCCCTTCTAAATCGAATTTCGGGCACTTGGTCTACATAAATAAAAATCTACTTCCTCAGACTCATCCTTCTTCAAACCTGAAACACTTGAATTTCCACTTCCACCGGCAACGCAAGCCAACAGGATAAGCAATTTAGGAAACGGAAAGTTTCGTCAATCAGTATGTCTTCTCGAGGAATGAATGCTGCCGAGGCTGCGATGGGAATGCGCCGCTCGTCACGGAGAGGTTCTGCAAATGTCCTTCCCTCCTCAAATAACAACCATGCTGTAGCGGTCGTCCCGGAGAAGAAGGCCAAGCTACTCAGGATCAAGATAATCACTATGGGCGATTGCGCAACCGGTAAAAGTTGCATTGTAAAGAGATTTTGCGAAGAAAGGTTTGTTAGCAAGTACATAAGTACCATTGGAATCGATTATGGTGTCAAGCCTACTAAGGTTGGGGGTAGGGATGTTAGGGGTGAGTACTAACCAACACGTGGTGGGTGAAGGACGGTTTCGTGTGTGCTGGAGAGAGCTTAAGTGCTCGATCCCCCGCATTTATATAGCAGCGCTGTACTTGTCGTATTTCACTCATTTGAAACGAACACTGTTAGCTTCTAAAAAATCTCTAAACATCTCCCTTCCTCACGTCGTAAATAGTGAATTTCTGGGACATGTCTGGCAGCCCAGAATTCTTTGAGGTACGCAACGAATTCTACAAGGACGCGTCTGGTGCTTTATTGGTTTACGACGTTAGCAATAGGTCGAGCTTCGAAAACCTTCAAATGTGGATTGAGGAGGCAAAGAAATTTGGTGCTGGCAATTGTCCAAAAATGATTTGTGCCAACAAAATTGACAAGAAGCGGGTCGTTCAAGAGGCGGAGGGAATGCAGTTTGCCGCTGCTAATGGATTACAGCACTGGGAAACATCGAGCAGTAGTGGGGCAAACATCGTTGATGTTTTTGAGACGCTATTCAAAACGATAATGGAAAGGCCTCCAGTTGGTTGAGATTTTTTTGGGAAATAAAAGATTAGCATAGGTCCCAAAGTAATGTGTGCGCAGGCGTTTATATTTAAATAATTTATATTAGCGTTCTGAAGATCTCCAATCTACCACTGGTTCTGCTGCTGATGCTGATGCTGGTGCTGATGCTGGTGCTGATGCTGGTGCTGATGCTGGTACTGATGAAGACCTTGTGTAGGTTGCTGGTAATAATTGTTGCTGGCCATCGTGCCATTGTGATTAGTGTTACTATTGCCGCCTAAGAAATTGTAGCTATTTTGGGAGTTATCGTACACTTGCTGCTGCTGCTGCTGCTGCTGTTGTTGTTGTTGCTGTTGCTGCTGCTGTTGTGAGTTGTGCTGCAGCTGAAACATATTCATTGACATCGGTTGTTGTTGCCCGGAATGAAAGTTGCTTTTTAAGAAATTATTATGGTGCTGATTCGACGGCGTAAGGGCCATGCTGTTCATCGAGAGATTGTTAGGTTCCACCATAAAGTTGTTGCCATTCCTGTTGGGTGCTAAAGGTGGTCGGTCTGTGCCAACAGTATTGGTGATCCCGCCATCATCGCCCCTATTGGCCTTTCCGTTCGGAGGGGGTGGCTGAGGAGCCATTTTTGGGCTTGTGTCGGTGAAGTCAAGAATATCAAGTAAGGCCGTCGCCATGAAATCGATCCCCTCTTCGTAGTTGCTGCTCCCACCAATAGAAGAGCTTCCAGCTGGGCTGGTTTGGGGGTTCGGGGCACACTGAGGTTGAGCTGTGATGATGTTTGCGATGTTATTTTTAAGTTATGTTATAATAACATCAATCGTTAGAAAGTCGAAAAGATCTATATCCACTTGTGCGATGTTTTCTTGTCGATGTACGTCGAATCTACTACCATTTGCAACCCCTTGATAAAACTATTTAATTGTTGGTTGCCACTCACCTTTCGTTGATCCGTCTCTCCGGCCATTTCCTCCCCCGTCTCCACTAATAGCACTTCGGCTGATACCGACGTTATGACCATCCCAACAATTCTGGTTGTTGCTGGTCGAGTTGTTCGCGGTTGTTGAATTTGCGGTTGTAGAAGTCGATGAATTGGAGGCAAATAACTTGTTCCCATCTCTCTTTCCCCAAGCACTATCACCCAAACTCCCAGCGTTACTAGAAAAAGAAGTCGCCCCAGAAGTTGCAGTGGACGAAGTAGCCACATCTGGCACATTGTCACTTGACCCAAGCGACCAGCTGTTGTGGTTGCTGTTGTCGGCGGAGGTAAAGTTTAGCTTCACGTCCATTGGTGGAGTTGCATTCTGCTGACGAGGGAAGTACTGCCGATTCGAGGGAGTTAGAAATAAATGGGCCGCAAATGCAGGGCTCCCTTGGACCTCATTTAAAGTAAAACGAATAGCCGCTACCATCGAAAAAAAACAAAATCGATGTAATAAAAATTGTGCGTACCTGATTTGCGAAGCTGTCATCTAGTCTTCTTCCGCCCGGAATACCGTTAAATCCGTTCGAAACATCTCCATTTGAGACGCTCGAGTGATTGGTATTGGAAGTGTTGGAAGTGTTGTTACTGACAACGCTATCAACGCTGGAGGTCCTGCTCTTCTCCAACGAATTTCCGGCAATGATATTGCTGCTATTGCTGTCTCTCCCTGCTCGGTTAATGGGGTGGTGGTACTTGCACGACTTGCCATACTTGCACTTTCCGTTTCGCAAATAATAGATGCATTCGAGCTCGTTCGGTCGTTGCGGGAGATTATTGGCGCCACCACTGTTGGAAACAGGGAGGGAGGGTGCGTTCCGGAAGGAAGTGCCCTTTATCCCGTTGTTATTAATCTGATCACTGCTGTTATTGTTGTTGGAAAGGTCTTCAGGATGGTTGAAACGGCATATGCTGCCGAACTTACATGTGCCGTGCTTAAGGTAATAAGAACAGACAGGCTCATTGGGCCTGACAGGGGGCTTTTCTGAGGTGGAGGAGGAAAGATTGGCAGGGTGGGCAAATTTGCACGAGTCATTGTACTTGCACCTGCCAGTTCCTGCGGGGAGAGGAGTTGTAAGCGTGCGATCGTTGAGACGGTTGTCCAAGAAGATCACCGGTAAGAGTCAAGTAGGAGGTTAGTAATGAGCACTCTTCAACACGGGCAAACAAGTGTAACAAACAAAAAGTACCTTTCTTTCCAGACAGTTTTAGGGGAATTTCCTAGCACGGAAAACATAAACGGTCAGCCCTGCATTGCCCAAGGGTACTAAATTTGGGTACTTACGGAGAAAATCGCGGCAAACTTCCATAATGGATCCCCAAGGGTGAAACTTGGAGGCCTTACAGAATGTTCTCAAAGGCAGAACTTGGTTCGGTGTGGTGAGGGATACAGTTTTCTTGCAATAAGAATAGTTTACGTGGCTTCAAGAGTAACAGAGAGCGCCAAAAGAAGGGTTTCCTCCCGCTAACAAATGACTATGGCTCTTGGTTTTCAAAGTTGTTGTTTTGATTGACAAGCTCAGAATTTAAATTGAAGGTTTTTCTTTTCACGACAAACCACCAATTTTGAGTAAAATGGGCAATATATCACCTTCTTATAAGTCAGTGGGGAGTTTCGACGTGTTTTTAATCTTCCACATTCTCGAATTCAGCACCTTTTTTGAGCAACATTCTGTCTTGCTAACTGGCAACAAGGTCATTGCTCAGACTCTCCAGACTGATCAAAGCTACCGGTGGAGATTGGAACGACTACATTACTTACGAGGGATCTATGCGCCCTTATGTCGCCTGAACGGAGTGACGTACAAGAATATTTTTGAAAATTTTTACGCCAGAAGGGATCTGTGGGAAAACAACGTGTCAGAGTCAGAGTCAGACGAGGGGGGTCGCGCTTCTTTGAACAATTCGGGGGACGTCGAAGAAAGCAGTGATGCACTGCCCCTTTGGAGGCTACCTAAGAAGCCGAAGACTGCAGGTAACTTTAATATTTCTGTTTGTGCTCGGTTCAAACCAAAGGAACGAAGCGATGATGAAGAGGAGGGAAGAAGTAACCGCAAAGTCACTCTACCTCTTCACCAAAGGCTCAAGCTCATCAGGGCAAGTAAGAAGCTCAAGAACAATAGTCAGGCACTCAATATATTAAAGAACGACGGGGAATGGTTTGGAAAGAAATGGGATGAAATAGAACAAGAGGAGAGAGGTGAAGACAAGGAGGTGAGGATCTCGTTTTTTTTAAGTAAACGTGACGCAATCTTCTCACCGTTTTTCGTTGGATTTTTTTGGCTTACTCGCTCTCCTTTCTCTCTTAATGAAATGACAGAACCACATCTCTCCTAAGAAGAAAAGCCCCCCCTCGCTTCTCAGCGGCTTGCACACAATTGACAGCATGAACAGCAAGGTCATCATGGTTGAGCCGACAAAGGGTCTTCGCGAGTACAACTTCGATGGTGTACTAGGGGCAACTTCGAGCCAGACAAGCTTGTATGAAAGTTGCGCGAAGATGCTCGTAGCTGACTTTATCAATGGCTACAACGCGACGATCCTTTGCTATGGACAGACGGGAAGCGGGAAGACGTACAGCATGTTTGGTCCGGACGTTGGACGCGACGAATCAGTCGACAGATTGGCTTTCTCCTTTACCGGTAAGAATACAACTTCGAAAGTAGACGGAATTGTTCCACGCGCATGCAGTGAAGTTTTGTTGGCAATCGAGAGGAGGAAGGACAACTCGGTGAAAACATTTGAATCCAAGCTATCTCTCAGCTACATAGAAATCTACGGCGACGAAGTTTCTGATTTATTGAGGGGTGGGGCACAGTGTTTCCACAGCAAGGTGGCTGCTCAACGATACGTTCTGTCTGGTGCAGCCGAAAAGCCTGTCGAAAGTATGCAGGAGATAAACGAGATTTTAATTGCTGGCGAAAAGCAGAAACGAAAGGCGGCTACAGCGATGAACGAACGAAGCAGCCGAGCGCACTGTCTGATAGTTTTGAGTCTCGAGCAAAAGTGTATCCAAACGGGCGTTTCTTGCAGTAGTAAGCTTTTTTTGGCCGATCTGGGCGGAAGCGAGCAGGTCAAGAAGAGCAAGGTTGAGGTCGGCAAGAGCAAGCACATTCAAGCATTGGAGAGAAAGTATCTTTCGAAGCCCTCAGTTGACGAAGGGGGGACAGGGACAGAAGGAAAAGATGCAGAGGAGCCCGGCGAGGAAGAGCCGGAATTTTCCACTGGTTTTCGAAAGGGTGACAGGATGAGGGAGGCGGTTTACATTAATCTCGGACTTCTTGCCCTCAAAAAGGTTGTCAAATCTCTCAACAGCAATGACAAGAAAAGTACTTATGTGCCGTATGCCGACAGCAAACTGACTATGCTTTTGTCATCGGGGCTCGGTGGGGACAGCAAGACCGCTATTGTGGTTTGCGCAAGCAGGTGAGTCGGCCGGTTGAGTCGACCGGTTTTTTTTTTACTTTTTTTTTTTTTACTTCCTTCCCCCGAAAAGAAATTAAGTCACCACTTGCTTTCTTTTCAATCAAATCACACACGACGCGCTAACCTTTTACCGAAGTGACGACGAGCACACTGGGGAGACGACAAGCACGCTACGTTTTGGTGAGCTATGTAGCAAGATTCAGAACAACGCCAAGGATGGCACTTCAATGCTCACTGAGATGATCAACGTACTGGATGAAAAGATCGCCGAGTGTGAGCGAATGATTAAGAAAAAGGAGAGGTGGGAAGTGCAGGAAGTATTGAGAAAGGATGAGCTGGCCGAGGAGGGAACAATGGAGAGTCAAGGTTTTGGAGGAATGGAGACGAAGAAAATTACAGTACTCGTGGGTGCTGAAGAGGACCGGAAGACGCTCAATCATCTGCTGAGAAAACGGGCGGAGCTCACCGGCACGAGCCTAGATGTCGACTTTGGGAGCAAGTACGGCGGAGGAGTCGGTTTTGGAGAATCGACCGTCTACGATCTGGGTTCAAAACACTCTGACGAGACAATAGAGAAGAATTACCGCTTCAAGGACGAAATTGAAGAGAATGAACTACCGGCTGCATTGAAAGGGAAGACAAGTGGCTGGAGCAGCGGTGGGAAGGAGGACAGGAAGGCCCTCGAGAGGTTGGCGAAAAAGGCCAACAGGAGAAAAATGGCTTACGCAGGCATTTCAGCGTAGGGTGGCGGGGGGTTGGTGGCAGGGGAGAGAAGCGAGGTTGTAAAATAAATACGCTAACAACCGTGGACCTATACTAGCAAATATAAACATCATGCCTTCTTAATTTCGTGTTGTACACATATCATTTACAAGCCGACCTCGGCACGAATCTCCATCACATGGGCCTTGATCTCAGCCCACGTATATTTCTTCTTTTTGCTGCTGATGGGCGCGAACATTCCGCCGATCATCATCAAAGCAAGCTTTTGATACCCAACTAGTTCTGCGACCTCTTTCCCTTCATCTTCAAGTTCCTCTGCTTTCATAAATCCGATTTCTTGTGCCAAAAATTCTTCGCCATCTTCCTTGCTGAAGGCGTCCTCAACCTCCTCCCCACCAAGGCCGAAACCTTTACTAATTGATTTCCGGAGTACCCGACGATCTTTCTGTCGCTTCTCCTCCTCTTGTTTCTCCTTTTCCAGCTGGCAATCGCTTTCCACTCGAGCCTACGAAAACACAATAAAGAGCGAGAAAGACGCAAAGGGGAAAGAGAAAAGATGGGGGTTAGAATTTTTTGTTTGTTGCAAGTTGGTTGTAAGAGAGCTGGGCAACAGAAATAGTGTAAGAAAAAAACAATTTAACAACTGGACTCACCTTAATGTTCTCAAAGTCTCCAGCGACACAATCAAAGAGCCATTCCAAAGAAGAGTCAATACGAGGATCCATGCCTTTGTCCTGCGTATGCTGGGGGTGCAAAGTGATACTCGTGCAGAGTACATTGCCACCCGGAGGAACAACCAGATCCATATCGTCCTTAATTTCTTCCACATCCCTGGCTGCCGGAGCCTCCGCCTTATTACATAGGAAGAGGAGCGGCTTGCCAGCCAAGTATTGGTGAGAAAGAGTTGTCTTGGCAACCTCACAGGCTTCAGCAAACTTCATGTCATCGGAAGCACTATCCACGACATAAATAATACCATGCACATCATGGTAATACGAGGACCAAATATCCCGGATTTTTGGACCGCCTCCAATGTCATAAAACTGGACCGTGCTTTTTCCCAGCTTAAGGGAGGCAGGGTTGAAGCCCACTGTTGGCGCCATCTTTGGGTCCTCGTCGCCTTGAACGACCTTCAAGAGAGTCGACTTTCCGCTATTTTCAATTCCAAGCACCAATACAACCATCTTCTTCGGGTAAACCTTTTCTACTGCTGCCTCCTCAGCAACAGCCTCATTCACGCTCCCCTCTTCTTTGGGGGTAATACGGGACTCTCTTTTTTCATTATCATTGCCATTATCGCTTGCTTCCCCTTTGCCGGCATTTGCAGCCGCAATCTTCTCATTCGATGCCTTCAATTCCTCCTCCGCCAACTTTAGTTCCCTCTCCTCCTGTTCCTTTATCATGTCATTCAGAGTGTCCACCACAAAACAGGGCACGTCATCAGGACGAAGTGCTAAAGCCATGTTTATGAGCTTCGTGAATACTGGGGACAGAGCTTTTGCCATGAAAAGCTTGTCGGTGGACTGAACCTTGCGCTGCTGCTTTTCTGCTGACGTGGGTTTGATCTCATTGCCGGCGACAAGGTTGTTGAAATAATTGAGGAGAGTGCGGAGAAGTGCATCCGGCGTCGGCTGTTCGATAAGAATATAGGTTATTGCCTTACTGAAGATAGGGTCGACGTTCACTGCAAGATACGTGTGCGCATCCTCAACTTTCTTCTTCTGCTGGATGGAAACTGTCGTATTTTCATTTTTATTCTTGCGAGCAGCCCGGAGTTCTCGTAGAGTTTTTAAGTGAGATCGAGTCGGCGGTGCAGTCTTTGGCCTAAATGTAACAAAAAGAGTAATAGCAATGGTCGATACAAACAATGGGTAAGTTAAGGGTGGTTGGGGAAGATGAAAAAAACCAACGGCAGTCCAGAATGAGCATCCCTTTTAAGCATCCATTGATTTCACATATTGCACATTTTCCCTCTTACCTCAACGCTATGGCAGCAGACTCCCCGTAGAAGTCTCCAGCAGTCATCACTCCTCAAATTTATTTCCAAATAAAAATTGAATATTTTTTCTTCAGTCCAATTCAGAGAGAAAACAACGACCACTCCGGCCTCCGGACTGGCACGTGACGTGCCTGGTGTGTGGCAAGAAACAAACATCTTGAGGCACAGTATCTTGAACTTTAAGTCAACAGATTCTCGACACTTCCAAATCATACATCGTATCGTCGATCGAGAG
>Ga0115555_1002554_pt1 | contig 12122 bp, 7 predicted proteins | sample COGITO_mtgs_1104_2_FD_87285 | JGI IMG/M metagenome (GOLD analysis project Ga0115555, IMG submission 87285) | Pelagic marine microbial communities from North Sea - COGITO_mtgs_110407 | ecosystem: Environmental > Aquatic > Marine > Epipelagic | place: Germany:Helgoland, sampling site Kabeltonne... | reverse complement strand
GGTTTTGTCCCGGGGTTTTTTTGTGAGGTATTGTAATGGGGAATTGCTCATTAGTGTTACAATGTTGTGAGGTGTGTCAAATAAAATTGCGGGCAGAGGGATTTGAAATGACTTCGCCCTCCTCACCTGTACGTCAGCCGGAGCGATTTCACTGTACACTTTATCGATAAAATGCATAATTCGTGTGGTATTTTGCACCTTCGTGATTCCGGATGTTGACTCCCCCTCAACATCCAGACCTTCGGTCGCAATCTTCATCTGCCAATCTCCACCCTCATCCTCCCCTCCTACCCCAACATCGTCAGTTAACTGAGCCCCTTTAATCGGCGAGCTTTTTGGGCTCCCTCCATCATCGCCGTCATCCAACCCTTCAAATGCAGTTTTTTCTGGCTGAGTATCGTAGTTTTGCACAAACCCACCCTCAGCAAAGTCAGGCACCAAGAGGCTTGTAGTGTCGTCGTCGTTAGAATTACCGTACGTATTGCGTGTTCGAATAGCACGTATTCCCTTGCGGGCAAGGGAATACGCGGTCTGGATTTTTTCGGAGGTTGGAGGAGCAGGTTGATCATCCATGTTTTGTTTTTTTTTCCTTTTGGTTTCAGGTGTGGGAGGTATTTTGTGGAACTAAGTATTATCTTGGCGGACTTCTTTTTCGGCTATTGCTTGTCTCGATACTTTTGATGTCCGTTTTTTTCAAGTAATGGCAGCTAATTTATAAAAAACATTTTTTGGCGGGCAAAAAAAAATAGAAGAGAAGAGCTCTCAATTACAGCGCGCAAATCACCGCATTGTTCTGGTCGTTCCAGTTGTTGCAACTACGCTCCAATTTCAACAACTTAATCCTCTCTCTCTCTCTCATATGGCATCTGATTCGTCCCCCCCCTTGGTGCAGCAAAGTGAGGAACACCACCACCACCAACAACAACAACAACATCAACATCAACAAGTACAATTCGTGCAGCTTACCCCGTCTCTCCTCCAAGCACTTAACTTAGCTTCCCCTTCGGCCTCATCGATTACCAGGCTCCGTCTCTCACATCACTCTCTGACCTCTGATCTCTCCGCCCTTGCATCTACCCCTCTTGCAAAGTCTCTTCGAAAGCTTGACCTCGGCCACAACAACCTCGGCCCTTTACACGATCTTAAGCTCCATGGGATGGAGGTGCTGGAGGAGGTGGGATTGAGAGGTAACAGACTGAAAGAGCTTGAGGGGCTTGGGCTTCCGGTTACTGTTGTAAAGTTGGATTTGGGATCGAACGAGATTGAGCTGGGAGGGGGTAGTTTGAGCTCCCTTGCGACCGCTTGTCCCAACCTGCAGCACCTTAACTTGGTTGACAACCCTTGTTCTTCCTCCCTACCTATGATCCTAAACACGCTCCCGTCACTGCTGACATTGAATGGCCTCACGAGAGAAGAAATCCAAAGGTCCCACTCTCAGCCCGACGAAAACGACGACGATACTATCGAAACGAATGTAATTTCGAGCGAGGTAGACGAAGAAAATGAAAGTGAAAGTGAAAGTGAAAATGGCAGCAAGAACGGAAATGACGGCTCCCTGTCCTTAGTTCGGCAGTCTCTGAATTCGGTCCTCACGAGTATTGATTTCAGCGAGGGGATCTTGAATCCCCTCCTGGAGGAGGACGAAGAAGGAACTAATGATTATCTCGACGCCAGCGCAGACGCCATCACGGCGGGAAGTTTGGGCGAGAGCCAAATGCTTTTATCTCTTCAGCTGCAGTCTTCCTCGCCATCGACGTTGACCTCCCCCAAAGCTAGCAAACTCCCTCTCGCGAAAGCACTCGCGAGTCCAGAAGCGGCTGCTTTCCATCTGGACAACGACGACAACGACGACAACGACGACAACGACGACAACGACGACAACGACGACAACGACGCGTATACTTCTCCTCCAACGTCTGAGAAGAACGTCGGGTTCCCCCTCACTGACGAGAGCAGCGGAGAGATAAGGGGCGTTATGTTACTCTGTGGGGCAGATGAAAGTGTGAGCGCCGATGAGGAGGTTCTTTATGCTGAAAATGTAGTGAAAGAGATAATCGAAAGGACAGTTGAAGCCGAGACCGATGAGCAGGTAGATTTAATTCGGCGGAACATTTATCCCGAGCCGGCCACATCTGTGATGAAAACAGCGAAGGCAGCTTCAAAGACGACAACGACAGCGAGAACTAAAGCGACGGCTTCCGTTTCTACGAACACCGACAACACAGTATTCGAGGTATTTGACTTGGGCGTCAACATTTCATCCAACGTCGGCAAGGCGAGCGAAGAACAGAACAAGGGAGATCGAAGCAAGGACGAGTTGATCAAAGCACTCCAGATGAGGTGCTCTGCGCTGGAGGAGATGGTCAAGGTCGTGGGAAATTGTGATGTCGTCCGGGACTCTAACGGCGTTGATGAAATGGTTGGAGAGTGGCAAAAGAAGTGTTTCCAGGCGATTATTCTCAAAAATGCTGCTACAAATGATTCTACCAACAGGTTAAATGCTGTCCAGAATTTAACCGAGGAAGCGGAGAGAATTAAGCAGAACTGTGAGCTGAAATTAAGGGTCAGCGATGGAAAGTGCAAAGAGATGGAGATTTTGGTTGAGAGGGTGACTGAAGAGAAAGAAGCGTACAAAAGAAGGGCGCAGGCGGCGGAGAAAGAGAGAGAGACAACAAGAAATGCCACCACAAAATTGGCTATTTGGGCTGATCACTTTACGAGCGGGACGAGCAGCGAGGTGGTCAAGTCTCCCCGAGACAGACACGAGAAGATGGGTTCGGCTATTGTTCACTCCCTGTCCCAATCTCAGCACGACAACTCGCCAGCACTCGCAAGAGAAATTGCTATGAAAACGGCCATCGGCCTTCTCACCAATTACGAAAAGCGGCTCAAGGTCCAGGCCAATAATTTGCAGCTTCTTGCAGCAAGTCTGAGCGCGAGGGACGCGAAGATGAGAAACGAGAGGGCAGCTTTTGCTGCGGAGAAAGCCAGTTATGAGAGGAATCGGGGGAAACAAGAGCTCGAGGCCATCCGACTCGCTGTTTTTGAGCTTGCTCGGAAGCAAGAGAGGGAGGCTGATGGCCAGGGAGAAGCAGGGGAAGAGGACGACGACTTGAACTACAGTGACAGTGATGGAGATATTAGAGAGCGTCGCGGACGCCGGAGGGAACAAATAAATGAACGATCAAGCGAATACTACTACCGTCAATACGTCCAATACCAACAAAAGCAGCACAAGCGAGAACAGGAGCAGCAAATTGCCATGTCCAAAATTAGTGCCATGGCTGAGGGGATGATGCGTGGGATTTTCAAAAAGGTCGAGAGAACGAGTGCTGGCAAAGCGGATCGAGAAATCGGAAAGGTTGAAAAGGAGGGACTTGCCCGCGTCATGAAAAGCGATCCGAGGCTGAAATCGCTCATGGAGCAGGAGGTAGGAGCTGATAATTGGGAGAATGTTTTGTCATCATTGGAGACAGGGGGAACCAAAACCATTACCTGGGGAGAATTCCTACTGTCATTCATTCCCGAAGCCCAGGAAGAGCTTGCAAAATACAAAAAATTTGGCATCCCTTCGATGCTCGAGATCAGTGTCGTTGCTGGAGAAGAGAGTTACAGCCACAGCGTCCTTGAGACGAGAACATATGGCAACAGCACCAACGAAAACAATAACTTTCGTGCAATTTCTATTAAAGGCGGCTACGATGCGGCTCATCTGGAGCTTAGCTTGCCCTCGTCCTACCGGAAGGTTCGAAGGGAGTATGATCTGGTTGAGTTGGATAGGACTGGGGAGAAGGAGTTGCGAGAGATGGTTAGGAGGCTTAGTAGAGAAAGAGAGTGGTGTTTGATGACGATTCAGCGGCTTTGTCTTCAAGGACCGCGAGCGAATGCAAGTTCTGCAGCTTTGAAATTGGCCGGGCAATCTGTAGAAACATTGTGTAGGCAGGTTGACAAGCTGAAAGGAGAGGTGGAGGAGGGCAGAGTTTTGAAGAGGAGAATGGCAGCATTGGTTATGGATCTCAAAGGTTTGTTAAAAGATACGAGAAAGGATAATGCTAGGCTTGAGGTGCAGATATCTGAGATGGCTTCTGTCGTCGCGAGGGTGCAGGTTGTCGAGAAGCGCTGCGAAGTTTACAAGTTTAGACTTCAAAAATCAGAGAGCGACCTCATTGAGAGCCAGAGAGCTGAGGGGGAAGTGAAGCGAGAAAGCGTCAAAAATGCCGCCAAGGCGCAGGCGGCCACGAGGGAAATTGCCAGAGCGGAGAAGCGCATAATTGCTTTGACCACCGAAAATGCCAGAATTGTCGAGAGCAAGAAAGAACTCCAGCGGGAAGTTAACAAGGCCAAGGAGGAAGTCAGGGTAGTAGAGGCCAAATGGAACGGCATGATGGAAGGACGTATAATGGCCAACGAGAGCCTATACGCTGTCAACGCTAGTGTTCGGCGGATGGCTATGAGCCCCGGGGGGAGAAGTATCAGGAGTGGGAAGAGTGCCAAAAGTGGGCCGAGTGAGCGAAGTAGAAGCACCATGAGCTTGGTGAGCGATTCAAGAGTTCACCATCACTCCGACGCAGATAGGAGCGGAGAGAGTAGTGAAGAGAGCGAGGAGAGTGAGGGGGGGCCCACCATCAAAAGTCCACCTCGCTCAAGGCGAGCTCCATGCACACCTCCGCACAATACCAACAAAAATAACAGAGCTACTGACAACGTCTTGCTGCTGGAACGCCTAAACAACTTAACGAGCTCAATACTTAACGAGCAAATCGATAGTTAACAATTTTCTCGTTGCTTTCAATCAGAGAAAAAAGGGGAACGGCATAAAACGTGCTTACCGGACAGGAAACTATAATTTGTGCCCTAAATGTTTAACAAATTAGTGAAGGTGTTGCGCTGCTACCAAATAATGCACTTGGTGTTACTCTTCGCTCTTAATATGCTACTCCCCCCACACCCTCATGATCTAGGGTCTCCCAACCCTCTCATCCTCGAGGATAGTTTCTAAAAGTTCTTCGGCACTCTTCCCCTCTAATTCAACCACAATCGCTGACTGCAACTCGTCGCCCTCTGGCTCCTCTAAAGCATCGAATTGGCTCTGCAACATGTCCGACTTCATATAATGGCCCTCTCTCGAAATCATTCGCGCATTTATTAAATCAAAACTTCCCTTCAGGTAAATAAAAATCAAATTGCGAGCAAACTCTCCACATTCTTCTGACTTCTGCAACACTGAGGAGCGGAGGAAATCTCGGTAGTTTTTTTTTAGCGCGCTGCAAGCCAAAACAACGCAACCCGGAGTCGACAAAACCTTCCCGCAAGTTGTCAACCAACCCCAACGATCCTCATCACACAACGGCATTCCACCTGCCATTTTAGCGATGTTGGAGGCTGGGTGGTAACTGTCACCCTCATGATATGGGAGATCCAGCCGGGCTGAAATTAACTCCCCCATGGTTGATTTTCCGCAACCGGACACACCCATGACACAGATCGATACATTATGCATGTATGTAGCAAGCGAGTACTTATTGTCCTTGAACAGGGGGCCCCCTCCTCAATCAGTTCTCTTCAGGTGCCAGAAGCTCTAAGAGCCCGTTTAAATTCCTACAAGAGCTTAAATGCTAAAGAGAAGATGCTGGATCTGAGGTAAAAATAACGCAGTCCAGCGAGACGAGAGAGTAAGCATGGCATGTTCGAAACCCATCGAAAACAAAAAAAAGTAGGAAGTGAATGTTGTGCAATTTAATTAATTAATAATTAATAACAGCATTCCCTAGTGGCTACGTTTACTTTTTTATCCTCGAATATGATAATATAAAGCACTAACATCTTCTCTCAAGGTTCATCTGGAGGTGAAGCTGTAAGAGTTGTCACGCCTAGAGGTAAACCCCATCCCCTCGGAACCCACACGTGTGTTGGAAGGCTTACTTACTGGGCATGATCCGCACTTCGGCAACCCCCTCCCAGGGTCAGGGGGTTTCGTGCCACCATTTAACAAAAGCGCTATTCGCTTATGTCACAGCATCTGGTGCAGCTTCTTGTTGTTGGCCTCGGCCCCGGGACCCAGAACATTCACAAAGTCTGTTGACCCAGGGTTAACCCCAATAACCTTGCTAGGGTCAACCCCTATTGAAAAGTGACTGAAGGGAGTGGTGGAAAGGTTTCTTCTTTGTTTTGGAGTGTAGGTACGTTCTCACTGCAGTGCTCTCTCCTCCTCACGCATTCGAATTTCTCAACTATCATTCTCGGTGAAAGATGAAGTCAATAGATACTCAGTCTGTCCTGATGATATTGGAGAATTTACAATCGTTCTGGCGGATGTAAAGATAACGCATTAGCCCGTCATAGACAAGACATATTCTTGCCCGTTCTACCGCGTTCGCCGTCACCCCAGCCCTGAACATTGTTCAGTATGCCAACTGCATCGTCGGGAGGCTCATTCTCTCTACCATCCATTATCCACTTGGCTGCCCAACATACAAGTTGGTTCACTTTTCGCCTATATCCTCTCGACGTGGCAAACAATGGCCATATTGTTGTAGCTACAATGCAGATACCACTTTTCAAGACGGCCGCCAAATTTTCGACTTGACATGATTTCTGCAATTCACAGCCATTTTCTTATCAGCATAATTAAGTATCTGCGCCATTGACCCTCGTTCCAGATTCCCCAGATCCGCCTTCAGAACTTCATCGCCTTCACAGTACTCAGTATAAGTATTATGAACCCAGTCGGGGCTTTCATTTGCATGGGGATTCTTGTGTTTGTAAATCCGGTTCCAGAATGTCTGGTCACTGTCAGAAGAGCCGTTATTCTCCTGCTTAAGCTTGAGCTCCTGCTCAGTTGGCGCTGCTGCGTATGGTGGTGCTCCTCCTGCATCCCGAGGTACACCGGTAACAAGAGCGGTTTCATGCTATCAACGCCCTGCTCCAGAAGTTCTCGAACCTGAGCCTGCTGCCACAAACGCCACCGTATTTGCCCGGTCTGCTGCCCACACAGCTACTGCTCAATTGTTGTAAGAATTAGAATGTTTCCCACACGGGGTTCCTTCGACCGCTATTGTTGTCATTAACCACACACAAACTTCGATGTCGTTGATGACACCATCCTTAGTGTGTGTACATTCCCATTGATACTCCCATGAAGGCCCTTCCTCACAGTCGTCTGTTAGCGATTCGTTCACCTGAAATGAGCACTTACGTCCGCGATTGACACCGACGCTGTGACAGTCGTGGAGGGAAAAGTGGGAGGGGAGCGGGTAGCGCTCAAGAGATTAAGACCGATGATGGGGGGGAAGCTGACATGGCTTCTTTAGGAGCAGAGGAAATCAGAAGAGAGGTAAATTATACGAAGTATTGGTAGATAATACAGTAAAAGCGAGAATACGTAGTGTTTGTCTGGGCCCTTTAGGGGTAATTTTGGCTACTAAACTAAACGAGCAGTCCTATCATCCTACTAGACTAATATCGCGCTCCTACTAATCTGTGGAATCGCCCAATACAAAACATAGTTGGTTTGATTGGGATGCCCAAAAAATAATGTTCCTAGTAAAGTCTCAATTTTTAATAACAATTTCATCTCTCAAGAATTAACTGAAGGCTTTGCTGTATACCACTGTACAAGAAGAAGAACGTAGACGGTAAATATATTCTCCTCGTCACGAAATAACCTGCTGACCAGCCTCACCCTGCCAAACGACCTGCCCCTTATCCAACTCTCTCCATTTGTGATCCAGTTCACTAGTGGGTATATATGCCAAAGAATTTTCCCCTTCACTGGGGTGATCCGCCCAGTAGTGGTACAGGTATTGTCTGTCATTTACCTGGCGGTTATGGTATGGGAAGGTAAGAGTTTTCTTAGTCTCCTTTGTGACGACTGTGGAAACAGTAACACAAAAATATTAACCGTGAAGTTTTCGTCGCTGCTTTGTTTCGCACTAACTATTTCTATCCTCGCCACCATTTAATCTCACCGTGTTTTTTTTACCGATTCTTGTTACCTGTTGGTTCCTCTATCTCTCGCGCAGCAAGGAGTTATCAAAATGGATAATGCAGAACTTGCAGGATGATGAGGATAGTGGTGACTATGAGAGTGTCAGCCCTCCCCCTGGGCCACCGAGGGACCCTATGCGGACACCGACGGCAGACATGAGATGGATACTGGCTTCACTGCTTGGGAAGGATGGCGAGACGGCGAAAGAAATGATTGTGCAGAAGATGCCTTCATTGGCAGAAATAAAAATAGTGCAGGAGGACGATGCTGCGAATTCACAGGGTCCATTTAATTCCAAGAGAGTGAAATTATACGTAGACAAGGATGGTAATGTTTGCAAAATCCCTAAGGTCGGATAATGGAGTTGGTTTCGTTTGCTGGCAAATCTTCTCTTCAGATCTTATTAAATTCTTCTGTTCCAAATAAAATTATACGTCTTCGGTGAAAGACCGGGATCTGTTGTGGTTCATCAACATCGTGTGAGCACGAAGTCGAAATCCTGCGTCATCGTTTTTTCCTTCGACTGTGTTGTTGCTCGATTTCTCCTGTGAAGGAGAGAGAGAGAGAGAGGGTCAGACATTGACGACAAAAGCGCAAGGCAGAAACTCCCTCACCTCCATAAGGTTAGATTTTTCCTCTTCCAGTGCAATCACGGTGCCATCATTGGTTGCGAGATTTTTATCTGCAAGGAAAACGTCATTAGGGACTGCGTTGGGTTTTGGTTTCTCGGTCAAAAGAGGACGATGGCGTCGCTTGCAGAGGGACATGATCAACTTCAGGTGTTCTTCTGAGTGAGGTTCGATGTTTTGTGTTTGTGATTGCGGGGCTATGTTCGTATCGTCGTCTTCAACTTTCCCGCTGCAAGCACAAACGCAGCCGCCAACGCCATTCTGACCATCGTAGTCATCTTTAAAGTTGTCGACTTCCTCCAATATATTCACAGAGAAATTATTGTTGCTATTTGTGCTCATCACTTGCTCACCCGAAGGAGCAGATGCGGAAGAGGAAATGGTAGTGGCTGTAGTTTCAGTGTTATCAGATCTCGTGTTCCGTCGAGAACTTAACGACCGAAGCAAGCCCCACCTTTGCGTCACCTTAAAAGAAAGAAACGAACGGCCGAGGCGGAGCTGGGTTGTCACTCCCGGCTTAAGTTCCTGGGGCTTCCGCAGGTACAGGTAAGAGCCGTTTGAAGACCCGCTGTCCGTGAATATAAAACGACCGTTTTTAAGTTGAATTCCTCCGTGTCTTGCCGACACTGTACGGTAGTTTAAGACCATATCGCTGCTACTGCTCCGGCCTATGATCAAGTCCCTAGCGGAGTTCAGTCCATCCCGCTTAATCACGGTGCTAAAACTCAACTGAAATCGAGTGTTGAACAACTGCTTTGCCATCTCATGTTTAGTCACCACAAGAAAGGACACAAACGGTGGCTTCAAATTCTGTTTGAAGAGCGCAACTTCCCTACCGTCTTGCAGCTTTAATGTGCTTTTATATGCCCTCTTACACACAGAGCAGCTCGCCATAACTGTACTGATCGAGCAGATCTCGGATGTTGACTTCGTGTTGTGCCATTTTCGCAAGCAAGAAAGATGAACAAAGCGTGTGTCCCCGATGCAATCGCACGGAGATACTAGAGGGTTTTCTTCCGTAGTTCTCTCGTCAAAGCACATGTAGCAGAGCACAGATGTAGGAGAGTTGTTTGCATCAGACGATTGGTCAAAATTGTCGGATGGCTAGGGGGGAATGTGAAGACAGTAAGTCAGTAGATGTTGAATTGATGTTATCAGTGCGTTAGCGTGGTGTGGGAGGTACGATTGGGAAATATTGGGCACATAGCAGACTATGTAACAAGAAGCTTACCTCAGTGTGCTCACTGGCGTAACTAATATCTCGTTCGCTTCCAACCCCTAATGTACTGGCAGTAGCGCTCGATCTTGATTCTTCCTCTACGTTACTAACCACTGCGTGTGTGTCTCTCACTAATACGTCGATCGTCTCGTCGCTCAGACTCATGTGCTGTCCTTCAATATTTTTGTCAGGACAGCCTGTGTGTGTTTCTGTCACCACAATGCCAACACTACCCACACGCAGTACGTCGCCAACCTGGATATGATGTGGTGTGGGGGGATAATAAGAATCGCCCAGCATCTTGCATGTACCTGAATGACGCGAGAACGCCTCAGGCGCCGGAACAGCCCAGAACGACTTTTGATAATTGACAATCAGCACCTGGCCGGCTCGCCCATCTCCCAGCTCAAAGCATTTGATCTAGAGTAGGGCGGGTGGGGAAGAGAGAAGGTAAAGGTGAGAGTTATCGAGGCGTCGATGGTTCTGGAAGGTACTCATGCGATCTAATTGTGAAAATGGCAAAGCAAGAACAAAAGGACACACGAACGCTTGCAAGGACAGATTTGTCTTCGGTTTGAAATATAAGATAAAAGATAACGCACCTCAGCTCGCATATTATTTGCGTACTCTTGTCCGATGTCGGTGCCAGATAGAGTGCTGGCTATACCCTGGATGCACGCTCCCGGAGGAGTTATTGTGAAAGACGAATACTTTTGCCGAAACGGTGGACTGTGAAAAACCCGCACACTACAAGTCAGGCCGCTAACGGCGCTATTTGAACTTGATGTCGTCGTCGTTGTTGTTGTCGTAGTTTCGTCGTAGCTGCCGTGAATTGCGGTGTGGTTGATTGGTACTTGGGTATTTAAGACAGGAGAGTCACTGCTCCCCACGATAGGGTTCAGAAGACGGACAGCAGACTGGCTATTATTCAGTGGAACCCGAGAATCAGCGGCGACGGTAGTTACGTTGGCAACAGACAAATGCGTGTCGGGAGAGGGAAGGTCGTTGGGTTCGGGGGGGGGGGCGTCATTGTTCTGATCTCTCCGCCGTAATTCAGGGGTATTAAGCTGATGGCTGCGCCTTGTCGATGCAGCAGCCCCCATAATCACCCAAAAACGAATTCCGGGTCGTCGTGTGGAGTATAAGGGGAGTGTGTTTGATGGCCTATTTGAAGAATTTTAGGAGGTCAGGTGTGCGGGACAATGGGGTTTTTTGTTTTTATGAAAAAAAACGCGTCTCGAGAGCTGATCTCCCGTTTGTTGGTCTCCTATACCGTCTCCTCGCCCTACGAGATAACGAATTAATGTTGTCGTGCATATGGGGCTCTACCCGGGATCCAACAATGTCGAAGAGAGGGTGACTTTGGGTCTTCAGATGTTGTCTCCTCTGCATTCGGCCTCATATTTCGGCCGTTGAGACCGCTGCGCAGTCTCTAGGGATGTGTTACCTGCAATGTGTTCCTGTTTTTTTTAATCCACATCATTGGTTTCAGCAATATCGTCCTTGGTATATGTTCTTTGACCCAGGGGCGGCTATGGGACGGCGTAGAATGGTCGAGGTTGCTCTTGTGGGGTCAAAAGAATATTCAACGATCGGGATAATAATGGATGTTGGTTGATAAGGTTGGGATTAGGCTATGAGCGCCGCGAAGTGAGTTGGGGATAAGGGCTCGTAGGAGAGGTTTTAGGAGATTTCCCGTCCGGGCAAGGTTATCGTTTCGGATAGGTCCATTATATACAGAGGGGGACTCTAGTGTCTCGAGACAAATTTAAACTGCCGATAAGGTGTCCCTCTGATGAGTGTTGTCACTCGTCCCATTGTAAAATCGCAAAATAGCAACGATAATGGAATGTCAAAATTTTCTTTTTTGTGTTTGCTCTCACCAAACCCTCACAAAAACGTCCCTTAGTTTAAGAGTGCACCTTCCTAATAGTAAAATATGCACGAAAGGCTGGCACATTCTGCTATTTTGACTCCGCTTTTTCATGCTTTATGTAGCTATAGAAGCCTTTCTGGTATTTAGTCGCAAAGACCTCTTTGTTCTCGGGTGGGTACTACACAGGGACAGAGGTAGAAGTAAAGTGTGAGTAAAAAAAGAAATGAAGAACACACCCGCTTTCGGTTTCTTTCCCATACCAGCACATCATGTCTTCCGCACAACACATACTCACTTTCAATGCCTTGCCAGGATCTTCATTCAGTTCTTCAAAGATGTCCCTGATGTTTCCATCGTGTTTGTCCCAGATCCCTTCAAGGTGCGCTCGTACTTCTGCATCGTCCTCTTCCG
>Ga0115555_1002547_pt1 | contig 12157 bp, 9 predicted proteins | sample COGITO_mtgs_1104_2_FD_87285 | JGI IMG/M metagenome (GOLD analysis project Ga0115555, IMG submission 87285) | Pelagic marine microbial communities from North Sea - COGITO_mtgs_110407 | ecosystem: Environmental > Aquatic > Marine > Epipelagic | place: Germany:Helgoland, sampling site Kabeltonne... | reverse complement strand
AGGTACTGGTACCGGGTATTAATAAAACTATTTATATATGTACCAGTACTACTGCAGTATGTATGTACTTACTCGTACCATTATGCGCGCATTATTATTATTTTGTGCTCATTCAACCTTCTTCTTCTTCTTCTTCTTTACTAAACTAAATAATGCTTCGATAAAAATTCACTGGGCACGTCGCTCATCACCGCACACTTGCGTAACTCGCTATAAGCCTCATCTCTCATTGATGCCGGACAATCACCAGCGTCGCCATTGTCAACCGCTTCAACGGGAATGCCTACTTTATCTAATTTAGCTGAATCCTTGACGTATACGTGTAAACCGCCAGGACATTCCGATTCACCGCCGTTGCATTTTAAGAAGCAACTCCACGTTCCCGGAGGCCTGCAAAATCCGGGCAACGCCACCGGCAAAGGATTATTTGCTTTGCACGAGCACGATCCACCGGGTGCCAGGTTTGCTGGCTTAATACCAGTGTGTTCTGGACATCCACTCACGCAAGGTTCAGCTAGCGTTAAAAATCCTTTTTTTGCGAGCTTTTTGATTTGCGCGTACTCCAAATCGTAATCGTGGATGGCCACCTTCCCTTTTCTTGGTTTTTCCGCGTTAAAATAGTGATGCGAAACGCCATATCCAGGTCTGAAGTGAAAACCATACACGTCCACTTTCACGCAGTTGCACAAGGCAAACCAAATGGCAAAGTACCCTCCTGTCGGTAAGGTTGCGACGTTGGAAGAAACAAACTCTGAGAATTGAGGATCAAACGCGACGAGTGGTTGTTTCGGCGCCTCTTTTCGGAACTTGATGTAGAGTTGAACGCCTACTTGAGATTGCATTTGCATGACATCGACTTCGTTATCTTCGTGATACCCGGCATGGATAGTGTTCACAAAGCGTAGGGTCGTTTTCGTCCCGACTATTTTTTTGTACCCTTCCGTCGGAGCCAGATTGAAGCGAATGACTAAATCTGTCGAGTCTATCGTCGGTCCAAATTTGTACTTTTTCAACATCCCCGCGTTTCCTATCACCGAGCATCGCTTATACACGCGTCCACGGAATGGATCTTTGGCTGGAGCAAAACGCACCAAATCTTTGCTCACCGGTAAAGCGAACGCGTGCGTACCTCCGGAAGCTTTTGGGTTTGTCTGGTATCGCAAAACCATGTCATCTATTTCTCTCAATCGCTCTCTATTAACTATGTGATGTCCTTTAAAAATAGCGTGCATGCCACTTGGCATGTGTTTTGGTTTCTCGCATCGTTCGCCTTCCCAAAGTGTCACGCACAAACATTTCGATTGCACGCAAACACCGTGTCGTCCGCACCAGTTATCGCCGGCGCACGAGCCGTCGTCCACGGCAAAATCGTGGTCGTTTGAAGGCATCATGTGCGTTTCATCCGAACCAGTGAACCCGAACGCTTGTAAAACTCCTTTCTGTTCCAAACTTTCTACGTATTTATCAAATTCTGCGACATTGCGGAGTCTCGTGTTGTGAATGCGGTCCAAAGCCGCTTTCCTTTGCGCGGAATCACCGAGCGAAGCTGACCCGTAGTTCGTTCCCGCCGAGTACGCGCCGTCCTTCCTCGCCGCCCCGGCTTTGTTACCTCTCAGGCGAGATAAGAGCGACACGTGATCGTTTTCCACGACTCCACTACTACTACTACTACTACTACTACCACTACTACCACCACCACCATTTCTACTTCCACCTTTCTTCGAGCGCCGTCCACCGTGAGCTGCTTTCGACGAAAGCTGAGCAGAAGAAGAGACAGAAGAAGAAAGGACCTCGTCGTCGTCCTCTACTTCCTCTCGCGCGGTTGCTTTTTTCTCCCCAAACTCGTCGTATATATCCTCTGTTCCAGCAGACAAGGACGCTGCATTATTATTATCACTACTACTACTGCTGCTCGTTTCTATGCTGCTACCACCATCCTCGAGGGTATCTCTTTCGTAGTCGTGATTGTTGTTATACTGGTGCGAAGAGAGCGAATAGTTTGAGTGAACCTGATCGAATTTGTAAAACGCGATAACTACTGCGACAAAGATCAAGGCGAGACGGACGAGTTTGTTCTGTTTCCTAGACGCCTTCTTACTCGCAGTTGGCGGCATATTCGCCTTCAACTTCTCCCGAGTTCCCTGTTTCCAGGTTTAGTAGGCAAAGATGATGTGATTGATTTTGAGAAGAATTTTCGGAAGAAAAAGAAAAAGATGTTGGGAAGGCAGAGGCACCATCGCACAAAAACGAAACTAGTTTTTACGCCGCCGCCGCCCGCGTGATAATGTCGTTGAAAGATATATTATATAAATAGCGGCAAAGTAAATCATTCCATAACAACGACCACATGATCTAGTTAATCGAAAACCTTGCACTCTGCGGCGTCTTCGTTACCGTCGCAAAACTCATCCATGCCCGAGTCCATCGCAGAGCCAGCTTCTGTACTCGAAGAACTCGTTGCCGAGGCGGATGGGAACTTTTGATAGTACACGGACTTTGCATCAGAGTTGATGGCGCGGACGTCGTCCCATTTTTTAGAATCGGTGCCTTCCTTCGCGGCGGCTTCGCACTGCTTTCGTAAGAAAACGGAGAACGTATCCCAATCGGAAGCCGTTGCCGATGGAATAACGTTATTGCCTCTTTTCTTCATCGCGATGGAGGAAGAATTTTTCATCGTCATCTTCTTCGTCTTGGAAGAGGAAGAAGAACGTGAAGAGATCATCGCCTTGACCGGCACAGGACTCATGCGCATTGCAATCATGTTCATGAATAACGATATTAATTTTACACTAAATTCTATCCTTCCCAAAGGTAGATCAACGCGCTTGGTATAATAAAGAGATTATGCACGGGGGAAATATCTTTGTGTGTGTGTTTCTCTTTTTCCGACTTTTTCGGCTTTTCGCCTTGCGTGCAAACTTTTCTTCTCTCTCTCTTCTTCTTCTTTTATGTTTTTTTTCCATCATCACAAAAAACACCTCCCAAAATCTCATCTCATCTTACATCATGTCCCTTTGGGTTGATAAATATCGTCCAATCGAACTGAATCAGTGCGAGCACGTCAACGCGAGCGTCGCAAATCACTTGAAAGAACTCGTCAAGGATGGAGACTGTCCACACTGTGCGTCCTTTTCTTCCCTTTTGCTAGGAAATTTTCAAACTCTCTTTTTCTTTTGCGTGCTTTTCAAAATTCTCTCTTTCTCTTTCTCTTTCTCTTTCTCTCTAGAGCGCGTTTCTTTTTTAAAAGTCGCACTCTTCTTTACGTCTATCCGCGTTGAAATTGCTCTTTTTTCGCCACACTCACGATTTACTCCTCTTTTCTCTCTTTTTTGCAGTGTTGTTTTACGGTCCGTCGGGTTCTGGGAAGAAATCGCTCGTCCTCGCGCTCTTGAGCACAATCTTTGGCCCAGGCGCTCACAAGACAAAAGTCGAACAGAAAACGTGGAAAATCGACGCGACGTCTACGAGAAAAATTGAAGTCGATTTAATGACGCAAAGCTCAAATTATCACATTGAAATCAATCCATCGGATGCAGGATATAAAGATAGATACGTCGTGCAAGAGGTTATTAAAGAAATGGCGCGCTCTCGACCGATCGATGCGCAAGGAAACGCAGGATACAAAATACTCGTACTCACCGAATGCGATAAACTTTCAAAAGAGGCGCAACACGGCTTGAGAAGAACCATGGAGAAATACTCATCGGCGTGTAGATTAATTTTAATTGCAGACTCCGTAAATAGAGTATTAGAGGCGGTGCGCAGTAGATGTTTACCCGTCCGCGTTGCAGCTCCTCGAGCGGAAGATATTGAAAAGGTTTTATACGACATCGCTGCCAAGGAGAAATTGACGCTCCCTCCACAGCTCTGTTCAAAAGTCGCCGTCTTTGCGAAACGCGATTTGCGTCGGGCTATTCTGGCACTGGAGGCGTGTAGAGTTGCTAATTATCCATTCAAAGAAACGCAGTCCGTGCAAACGACGGATTGGGAGTTGTACATCGCCCAAATCGCGGCTGAAATTTTAGCCGAGCAAAGTCCGAAACGTCTTTTACAAGTCCGAGGTCGTATTTACGAGCTTCTCGTGAATTGTATTCCGCCGACTTTGATTTTCCAGACGCTTTGCTTTTATTTATCGAAGCGATTAGACGATGAGATGAAGCACGAAGTCATTCGTTGGGCCGCTCAATTTGAACATAAACTTCAGCTCGGCTCGAAAGCAATCATTCACATAGAGGCGTTCATCGCGCAATTTATGGCGACGTACAAGAGGAAGCTAATTTCTGCGTTTGCATAAAGTTGTACTTAGATAGGGCAAGATTGAGGGAATGTGCGTGCGCGCAATGCATGCACATGATCTTGACAATAATAGCACAAGGTTTCGCACCTCGATACACTTGGTTTCACCAGAGAAGGCGCATAAATCATCTTTTTGAAGTAGACAAAAAATACAAAAGAGATTACAACTTATTTTTTCTGTTTGGGTCAACTATTACCGTTCTATTCTTTTTCATCGTTAGTTGTTGAGCTAGTCGTCGTGGTCGTCGTCATCGTCGTCGTCGATTCTATTGCTACCGTGTAGATTTGTTGCAAAAAACCAGCTATAGCTCCGAGAACTGCGCCGGAGATTATCAACGTCATCTCGTCTTCCTCGAATATTGGATGTAAAACTCTTTCAAACTCCTTGGGCGTCATGAGTTCCATGCGCTCACGCATGAGCTCCTTCAACGCGAGAGTTTCATCCGTGTACTCATGCAATACTTCCACGTGTTTTGGCAACTCTTTCGAAAGTTCCTCACTTATCGATTGAATAATTTGAACATCCGTTGTGGATTCCCCTAATGAATCTAACCCTCGCTCCAAGCCTTCTTTCGTTACGAAGTCTTTCGTGTACGTTTCGAGCATATCGTCAAATTCTGGACGTTTCCGGCCGGTAAAAATGTTGTTCCAAATCTTCTCGCTCGTCAGCACGTTCTCTGCGAGATGGTCGCTAAACTCACCCGAAACTTCGTGTTGTCTTTGAAGGAACAAACCTTGCAGTTTAAAGCCGCCAAAATACACAGGTTCGATTGGCTCAAATATCAATTTCAACGCTATCCAGTTCGTCAAGTATCCAACGATCGTGCCACCAATTGTCAATGTCCAGGGATTATCGTAAAACATCCACACGACCATTTGAATGAGACCGAGCAAAAATCCAAAAAAGAATCCGGAATCCGTGAGGAACTTCAATTCAGCGCGACCGCATCGCTGGAACAATTCGCACAAAACGGATCGATCGACGCTCATCTCCGTAACTACCAACTCCTTCAAATCAATGACTCGATCAACGTTCGCTTGTAAGAGAACGACGAACCCGGAGAGGTACTTAGAGACTACAGATTCGTGCAACTCTGAAAGCAAAGGTCCAGGAAGTGTAGGAACAGCATTCTTCGCTATATCCATCGCCCACGGAAATTTGTTCAGCGTGAGCGTACTAGCTATGGCGTGCGCAATTTCCGGAATTCTAGAGAAGAGTAGATTTGAAATATCTTCTGGATTCAAACGTAAGAACGTCTGAGACACGTCTATCAACTTTTCCGTGACCATGGTGACCATGGTAAAAGCCATTCGCGGCGCCTTTGCCGGCACGATGCCTTGCCACCCTATTGCTCCTAGAGGACTCAACACGTCGAATCCATACAAATTCCCTTCCAAAGCTCGCCAGAACGCTGGTCCCCAAAATGCTACGGGATAGAAGATCATTTTCACCGCGAGCCAATTTGTGATGTAACCGACAAACGCGGCGACGACCGGAATAAACATCGCGCCCTTTGGATTTGCTTTAAATTTACCCACCGCTCGCGCGATGGACCTTTTCACGTACCCGTCGATTCCAATACGTTGATTACTACCATTACTATCCTTGCTACTAACACCACTGCTATCAATCTCTTTCTTATGCTGCATGAATGATGTCAACTTCTTCACGTTTCCAAACATAAATCGCATACACGCAACCATGGCGACGCGTTGCGAGAAAAGCAGAATGCCAGACGTAAAACCAGAACTAAAACCGGGTATATTGATTGGTTTACCAAAATATATTCTCGCGCCATACACGACAAATGCTGCGACAACGAGCGAGAGTAAGAACGCACGAACGACTGCTTTCATGATTTGTGCGATTGATGTCGATCTTTTTTTCGTTGTTGTTGTTGCTATCTTTTGCGCGTCGTTCTTCCCCCCGTCCTCTGTCGTCATGGACGTCGTCGCGAAAGCCTTTACATGTTCACCCCTGCGACGATGTCGTGATGCTCTCACGTCATCAAAGTGTGCACCTACGGTGGCAATGGACAAGGCGAAGGCATTCCTTTCTCCTCTTTCTTTCGTCTGTAGTATCTGTTCGTATTCCATGCATCTTTTCCTCGAGGGACGACGAAGGAGAGGCAAAGAAATGAGTGCAGTTTTCCTCCTCTTCTTCTGAGTCCCAACGTCATCAGATGCAGTCCAAGCTGCTCTGGACGCCGAAGCGATACAAACAACGCGCATTTAACGATCGTTTACTGCTATATGCCTGAACATTTTTCTTTTTCTATTATTTGTAAGGCTTCTTCAAAGTTTTAAGAAGGAGATACCACACTTTTTTTCCTCTCAATTCTGTCTCAATTCAAAATGCATTCGAGGGGAAATGGATACCATCACCACAACGGCACGTACGACGCCGAAGAAGAAGACGACGCCGACAGCGAGGAAGCGTTTCTTTCAGATTTCGAGGCGCACGTTGATCCAGGACCAGAACCAGAGACGTCTTCCGCGTATGTGGAAATTTCTGTTCCGCTGCACGACAACAACAACAACAACAGTAATGAAAAAGGAAAACAAGAAGAAGGCGACGAAGAAAAAGAAGAAGAAGAAGAAGAAGAAGAAGAAGAAGAAGAAGAAGAAAGCAATCGCATGCACGTAGAGGTAGGCGCACCAGAGCGCAGAGGTGAAGGATTAAACGCGCACATAGTCTTTGGCGTTTCGTATTGGACGACGTTACCAACGTATGCCAGAAAATCTGGTTTAGTTCGACGACGGTTTTCACAGTTCAACAAGCTGTATCAAGCTTTAGTCGAAGAAGTCGCCGGCGTGATCGTGCCAACGTTACCACCAAAGACGACGTTTCCTTTAGATGATCCAAAATCGCCCGCAATTGCTTCGCGCGCGACGTTACTGAGAGTATTTATAGCGAAGATCTCGATGCATCCTCTTCTGTCGCGCTCAAAAGCTTTGTATGATTTTCTCGACTGCTCCAAGAGCAACACGACGTATAACAAGGTGAAGCTCTCGACGACGAAAGATGTTAAAAAGAAAACAACTTCCGCTATTTCATCCATTTTCGGTAGCGTTACGAATGTGATTTCATCCATCAACGATACCATAGCGAGTAAAACGTCTGACGGTGAATTAGGAGGTGGCTCTCATCTATTTGACGTCGAAGGAACGCTTCGGGAACCGGCGCTGCACGCGGAGGTTTGTCAGTACATATCTTCACTTCGAGAAAGAACGGAAAAAATGCTCGCCTCGGCGAAAAAAGTAATCAGACATAAAGAGAAAACGACGGAGTACTTTTCGGATTTGTCCACGGTGTTCAACACCATGCAAGAGCACGAAACGAGAGGAGTAGAAATCATTGAACGCATTTCGGGAGCGGCGAAGGCGAACTGGTCGACGGCGTCTTCATCTTCATCGCGACAAGGCATTTGCTGGAGAAAGGCTGCAAATACATTCTCCCGCATAGCGCAAAGCGACGATACCCCGGAAACTACCGAGCTCAAGCACGATAGAAATAGATTGTTCCTTGAAAAGATTAGCGGGTCTCTGCAACTGATCATGGAGGTTGTCAACGCGCTCGCGGCGAGGAAAAAAATAGTAGACGAATACAATCACACGTTACAGAGCATAGCGAGGAACCAGTACAAGATCTCCTCCCTAGGCTTACCGGACGCTGGACCGAAACGAGAGGAAAAAAGAAGACTCGAATTGAAAGTAGCCGATTATCGAGTCAAGAAGACGACGTTGTTTAAAAAATACGAAACCGCCAAGGCGAATATGGAAAACGAGTTGCTCTGGTTTCACACCGAACTTTCCAAGTCTCTCGGAAGTTCGTTGCGATTGTTTGTCATGACGCAAGGAGCAGAAGCTGGAGAGTTGCACAGAAGTTTACTGCAAATTTAGCTTTATTAAGTTATAGATGTACGATAAGAATACGCATATTTAAGCTCCTCGCGTTTGTCGTGCTTGCTTTGCTCCTGTACTTTCGAGAGAAAAAGTGACGTCGTTTTTAATCGAGCCAATGCAAATTTTCCTCACTCTTTTCTTCCGTAGAAAGAAACGAGATGGACTCGACAGATTCGGTAGTGATGATGAACATGCCCAATACCAGCGGAGGAGGATATCGTTCTTCAAAGTCTTCGTCGTTATTCACGACTATTTACAACGCGGTCCACTTGATAGTTTTGCTCATCGCGTTCTCGCTGTCGATTTACGCCGCCAAGACGGTTCGGGACCTTGAAAACGACACTAACGGTGTGACCGGAGTGAGACTCTCGATTGGAAAACCGTCTCCTTTATCAAGTAACGAGAACTCGTTCTCATTCTTTCGAGGATCTGGAGTGTGGCATCATAAGAGGCGTCTCGAAGGGGGTGCGCGCTCGGATTTCCAAGCCGTTTCTATTGAAGGAGATAAAACGGATTTCGTTTATATTTTCGGAGGCAAGGATGTGAGCGGGACGTATCTCAATACAGTGCTCAGATACGATTCCATCAATGATTCATACGATTCCATGACTAACATGCCAGAAGCGAGAGCGCGTTACGCCGCAGCTGTCATGAAGAACGACCTGAATCAAAACGAAGTTTGGATCCTTGGCGGAATCTCCGCTGTTACCCCGGGCGTGGACGGCGGATACGACGAGGATACCGACAAGGTCTGTCCGATGGTTTATAACGTCGACACGAACACGTGGAGAACAGAAACAGGAACACGTTGCTTGCCATCAGTCGTCAAAGATGCATGCGCGGCTACTGGATCTAACAACGCTATTTATCTCATGGGTGGTTACGGAGTAGACTATTCGGTATTGAACTCGGTGTATAAGCTCGCTGGACCGTTGTCTTCCGAGTGGGTCAAAACTTCGGATCTTCCGGATCCAAGAGGGGACGTGAGCTGCGCGGCGTTGAAAAACAGTATTTATCTCGCAGGAGGCTGGCACGATACCCTAACCGGTGTGGCGGTACCCTATGTGAGTCAGTCAAAGCTCTATTCGCTCGACGTGTTGACGGACGTTTGGACGTCGACGCACGCTGAAATGAAGAACAGCAGAGGCGATTTTCAACTCGTTGCCAATCCAATCGCGAACTCGTTGCTTGCAATTGGGGGCGAAACGAACACCACCGATAACAGCGCTACCCAGCTTGCCACGCATCATGTCGAGGAATACTTTGTTGCTCACGACGCTTGGGAGGATCGCCAATTGATCCCCACCGCGAGATTTCGATTCGGCGCCGCGTTCAAAAATGGCGTTTTCCACGCATTCGGGGGTCACGTGCACGGTGGCAATCATGCAGATGCCTTATCTTCCCACGAGGCATATTATCCGCTCGATCACCCAGACGTCTGGGTGACCGTAACGAGTTCATGAAGTAATGTTACATCTTTCATGATGACGCACTTTTATCCGATTTTTGGCGTGTAGTTAAATCTATAGATAAATCGGGGTCAAGGTTTGCTATCAAGCGCATTCTCGATCAGGGCACTTTTTTAAAACAGGTTTTTTGGCTTCTAGAGTTCTAGACAAAACCTTACGCATCTCTTATTATACTTTCCTCTTCATCGATTCACGTTGTGTTCGATGATAATGTTTCAGTGGTGTTGTAGTTTTATTGATAAAAAAAATTCACACTCTAAGTATTACAACAACAAGAACATTAATAATAATGTAGGCTTTTTAAAGTAAATGGACTTTTCCTCGTCTCTCATCCTCTCTCTCCTTCAATTTTATAATGATCCCTTCTTGTTTTACAACATGCTCGTGCTGATGATTTTGTAGTTCTTGTCCAAGCGCTGAATCAAGTCCTTCCCCATTTCCCGACCGGTGCACTCGCACTCGACCGTGACCAACACGGAGTGACTTTCTTCACCAAGGCGCGCGCGGTCGTGAGTCATGTGCTTAATACTCGCTCCTGCCTCCGCGATAACCCCGCATAATCCCGCAATACCTCCCGGACGATCACTCACGACGGCTTCAAATTTAATGAGTCTCCCGTCGGCGACCAAGCCACGTTCAATGCAGTATCCTAATGTGCTCGTATCGATGTTACCTCCACACAGCGCGACTGCCACGGTTTTACCTTTTAATTGCGGTATCTTATTTGCCAAAATACCCGCTAAGCCTGAAGCACCCGCACCTTCTTGGACGAGTTTTTCCAACTCTACCAATCGTAAAAGCGCCGTCGCGATGTCTCTCTCTGAAACCGTCACCATGATGTCGATCAAATCTTTGCACGTCTCGAAGGATCGCGGTCCGACGGTTGGCACAGCCAAACCGTCAGCCAAAGTAGCTCCAGAAGGAACGAGCGTAGGTTTTCCAGCCTTCAACGCCGCGCTCATGGATTGGCATCGGTCGGCTTCAACGCCAACGACTAAGCAATCTGGCTTCAACGTTTTAATGGCCAAAGCGCAACCAGCAATCAAACCGGCGCCTCCGACTGGGATGACGATGGCATCCACGTCTTTGACGTCTTCTAAAATTTCCAGAGCCATCGAGCCCGCACCAGAGATGATTTCAAAATCGTCGAAGCCGTTGATGTATTTCAACCCCTCCTTCTTCTCGTACTCTTCTTTGCCGTACTTTGCGGCGTCTGCAATCGTCGCGCCGTGGAGGATAACTCTCGCCTGCAAGTCTCTGCACTTGGTAATTTTCGTCAACGGGGCAATCGAAGGCATAATAACCGTAACTGGAATGCCGAGTTTAGCTCCGTGGTAGGCCAACGCTAACGCATGGTTACCGGCGGATGCGGCGACGACACCTTTCTTCTTCTGAGCGTCCGACAAAGACATCAAAGCGTTTCTCGCGCCTCTTTCTTTGAAACTCCCGGTGCGTTGTTCCCACTCGTGCTTGAAGAAAATTCTGCTTCCGGTGGCCTTGGACATGGCGTGAGACTCGACGCATCTCGTTCGGACCACACCTGTTAATTGATGATGATGATGATGATAAGAGTCAGTTATAAGTTTCCAACGCACAGAAAAAAGAGATTATTTTTTACACATGTTTTGTTTCTCATCAGTCAGTTTCAGTTCGAGAAAAAAAAGAAAAAGAAGAAGAGGAGAGATTAGTGCACCCATTTTGAAGAAAAGGAAAATTGATATCCACCAAATCTCTCATCTACGGATACGAAAGAGAAAGGGAGAGAGAGAGGAAACGTACCTGAACTGATTCGGAAGTGCGCGGTGGAGATATCCTCGAAAGATGGAACGTCTTGACCGTTGACAATTTTGCGATCTTCTTTTTTCGGCGGGGTCGGAGGATTCGTCGCAGTTGCCGAAGAAGTTGGTGGTGGAGAATCTTTCGGCTTTTCAACGTTGGCAGAAGACGCGCGCGTGATTTGGTTCCCCGCGCGTCTTCGAGATTGCTTTTGTTGCTTGCGCGTCAACGAACTCGTCGTCGTCGCCGTCGAGTTGAATTGCTTGGTTAAAGATTGCGTCGCGAACATTATGGATGAGATGGTTTCTCTTTTAAAGAAAGTGCGCGCACAAGGCAGAAAAGAATGCCGGATGAATTTTCGGAAAAGGTGCGGTTCTCGCGTGAGCTCTTTCCCAACGGTGACACGTCGGTAGAGAGATTTTGCTTTTTTTTGGGGCGGACCCAAAAAAACAAACAACGTCTCCCTGGGTGCTCGATTATAAATCACAGTATTAGTTGGACTTTTATTTGATTAAAATATATTCCTCTACAACACGCACTCGCACAAATCACATCGACGCGACGAATCCTTTACTCTTTTCGTTCTTTCTTCCGTCTCGTATTCGATCAATTTTGATTCCTAAAATCATAAAGTTTTATATTATTATTATCAGTGTATTATCTTCACCCGCTTCGTCGCGAGCTTCTCCTTTTTATAATAATAAAATGTT
>Ga0115555_1002544_pt1 | contig 12164 bp, 9 predicted proteins | sample COGITO_mtgs_1104_2_FD_87285 | JGI IMG/M metagenome (GOLD analysis project Ga0115555, IMG submission 87285) | Pelagic marine microbial communities from North Sea - COGITO_mtgs_110407 | ecosystem: Environmental > Aquatic > Marine > Epipelagic | place: Germany:Helgoland, sampling site Kabeltonne... | reverse complement strand
TTTATTTCTTGTTGTTGTTGTTGTTGTTGTTGCATCGCAGGCAGCGATGGCTCCTCTTCCGCGATAGAAGACATCATCTTTAACAAAGAAGAGAGGAATTCTTCTTGTGAGACATAACTCTTTTCTCTCGTGCCTTTTTCTGTTTGCTCTTTTCTTCTTCTTCTCATTTTTCAAGCAAATTTTTTACAATCTCTTCTTCCACTCTTTCCCGCGCTTCAAACACATTTGAAGAACTTTTAGACATCACAACACTTTGCGTGACTTTTCTTCAAACGCACACCACCACCTGTGATCGATCATCGCGTGATTGTTGTTGTTGTTGATAGTGTTGTTGTTGTTGTTGTTGTTCTCTTTTTGTAGCACATTATTAGTACACGCCGCACGACGACGCACGGAAGGAAAAAAGTCATCATCTGATCTCATCAGAGGAGGCAAAAATGCCGCGGCAACAAAAGATGACGAAGAGCACAACAACGAGAAGAAGAAGAAGACGAACAACAACAACAATATCATCATCAGGGTTGTTGGCATCGTTAAACAAGCCGATGAAAATAGCCGTAGCTCTTTTCCTTGTCGCGCTCGCGTCTCTCTCGTCGTCGTCGTCATCATCAACACCATCATCATCATCATCATTTACGACGGTCGCGGCGAGAAAGTTGATTGAAAAGCCGTCGAAGAAAGAGATGAAAGAAAACTACTTGGTGAATCACCCGCGACCGTTTTCGTGGGCAGAAACGAAAGCGCCGGACACTTCGGCGTTCGATAAGCACGTGCAGAAAGTAGCGAAGGAAAATTTTGAGAAGAAGATGAACCCAGACCCGGTGGAAGAGGACGACACGGCGTGGGACGATAACATCGTGGACCCGGATTACGAAGAAGAAGAAGAAGATTTGGGAGAGATGGGAGCGGCGCCGCCAAGTTTGTTAGACGCGTTTAAGAACAAAAAAGTCCCGAAAGTGGACACGATGAGTAAAGATGAATCTCCGTTCGTGGAAGTTTTAATATTAGCCCCAAGCGCGTTCTTGTTGATTGGTTTGATGTACATGTGGAGATGTAAATACGCGTGGAAGGAAAATTTCCAAGAGAGTCAAGCGCTGTCAGAGTTGAATAAAGTGAGAGAGTCGAAAGAGTACGCTCTCTTTTCCGCGTATATTTCCAGCGGGAACTTTGACGTCGGGATGTTGTATTGGTCCTTGGGTGGCGCGGTGTTGTTGTTGCAAATGCAATACAACGCCGTGTACGCTTTAGTGCCGCCGATGACGAGTTTAGCGTTCGGGGTGTTTTATTCGATGATTTTCCAGAGGTCGTTGACGGGTATTCCCGGAGTTACGGGACCCCCGTTAGCGCAGAGATTGTTGATATTAGCGACATCGATAGTTTTGTTGATGAACATGATTTATTGCGAAGTGAATAAGAGTTTTGTGGCCAAGGCGGAGTATTGGTACGTCACCGGCGCGTTGGTTGTCATTCCTCAGTTGCTCGCGTTTTATCACAGAATGGGCGGATGGATTCAACACAATAGAGAATATAGATACAAAATGGTTGAATAAGAAGTGATGAAAAGGTCAACATCGTCATCAACAACAACAACAACGTCAATAGTCACATAGAATATCAATTTATACATATACATATAAGAACTGTACCTCATCATTAATGAATATTATTTGCTACAAAACTAAACACGCTCTACTTTTTTTCTCACCTCTTCTTCTTTTTACTCGTATGTTTCCACTGCTTCTCTTTCTTGAGCAAATCCACCTGTCCAGGCACGCCCATCCCTTGCTCGTTCGGTAACGTCGCGCTCACTTCTACAATCTCCCAGATTTGGTCCATCGCCACTGCGTTTTTCACAGACTCTGGCAGATATTTCAGAGGCGAACGCAACCACGCGGATTGGTACGGTTTCGCTCTCGCCGCGTCGTCTTTGTCTTCGTTTTCGTTACTCGTGCTATCATCCGTCTCTCCCTCCTTCTTGATCTTCTTGATCTTCTTCTCTGTACTATTACTCGCTATTCCTTTGTGTTCGAATTTCCGCATCATCACCACTTTCACGTCGCAACTCGCCTTCTTTCCGTCCGCTATGAACGCGACCACTCGCACGTTCTCGCCTCGTTTGTTACACGACGCGTTGTACCAAAAATCAGTTTCTAAACGAACGCCGTCGTCGTCATTTCTATTCAAAGCGACGACGTTCAACACTCTCTGGCTCTTTTCCAGCTTTGGCATCGCGACTGACTTCGCTTTTTCGTACAAGAGTAAATCGTCGATGGCTAAATTGAACGCGTACAGAGTTAACGCGGATAAACCGAAACCGAAATAGCGTTGGAAACCGGTGGAGAAACCATCACGAGAATTTGGATTTGGATTCGACGAGGATGAATACGAATACGATCGGCATTGGTGGCTACTTCTGCGCGAAGAAGAAGAAGAAAGAAGTCTGCGGAGAATTTCTCTCTGTCGTCGCACGGTTGGAGGAGGTGGAGGTGAGCGAAACATTATACATTTATTGCCCCCCGGGAAGCCTTTCTTTGGTTCTCTCTTTTTTTTGTCGCGTTTTTTTTGTTTTTATCAGTTGTAAGATCTTTAAAACTACTCACAGTTCTGTTATGCGGTAGACTCTCGTGACGTGATCGGCACCGCACGTGGCTAAAACTATCTCTGATGACGACGGTTTAAAAGCTACTTTCGTCACTTCGGCGCGGTGAGCGTTTGGAATATCACCGGCGACGCTCCACTTCACGCTGTCTTCGTCGTCGTCGTCGTCTTTGCCCTTTCGCGTCCAGATTTTAATCGAACCGTTTTCGTGCCCGGTGGCGAAGGTTACGTCGTTCAAAACACTCACACACGTCGGCGCAGACGAACACGCGGAGTCGGACGACCACGATGGTTTCATTTCTTCTTCTGAAGACGAGGACGACGAAGACGCGTTTATTTGCCACACGTTTACTTTTTTGTCGCGTCCGACCGTGATGAAGAGGCTATCGTTCAAGAACGCCAAATCGTACATCTCTCGCGCGTGCGCTTTAAATCGGTTCGTTAACAACCATCCTTCAGATAAATCCTTAGAATCGTCGGAAATCCGAGTGAATACGCAGGCGTGTCGATCTCGCGAGGCGACAATTAACGTCCCTCCATCGTTTGAGAATTCCAAAGCGACTGCTGTGAGCGTCGGTCCTAACAGCGATTCCACCATCCGCCAATCGTTGTGCGTTTCGTTGTGCTCCCAGAGTAAGATTTCAGCCGTCGACTCCTTCGTTCCTTTTGCACCAGACGCTAGCAACTTTCCACTCGGATGCGCGGCGACGGAGAAAACGTCGTCGCCGTGACCGTACAGTTTTGACGTTTCCGGCCACAACGTGTTCGTCGCCAAGTACTCTTCAACAATCGTGCCGCCGTGTTTTACATCTAAATTTGCTTTCGAAAGCTCTTCTTGGAGTAACTCTACGTTCGCGTCTACATTTTCGTTGTTGTTATTATTGGTGTTGTGCACGCCTTTATTTGATAAACCGAGCGCGGAAGCTTCGGCGGCGCCTTCACCAGAAACAATCAAAACGTCCACGTTGTCGACGTTCATATTTCCAATCTTCGTGCGCTCCCAGAACACTCGAGGTGCTCGGAACGCACGGAGAGCTTTTTCGCTCGAGCCTGAAATAAATGATTGACTACTCTTACTACTATTTTGACTATTTTGACTATCGTTGCTGCTAGTCTGTCCAGACTGCCTATTCTTGGGCGGAGGCACGAATGCTAAACACGATATCGCGTGGCCGTGCGTTTGCGGTCTAGCAATTTCTCGCCATCCTTTCGGCGTTTGAATTCTATTTGTGTTGCGACAAGCGTCTTCGTTCCAATACCCAATCAACCTCGTCGTGTGATCTTCGGATCCCGTTAAGAAATATCTACCGTCGTTGTCCCAAACCAACGCTCGAATTTTATCCGTGTGCCCAGAATTTACCGGAAGCGATTCCCACGATTGTAACTCTTCGATAAACTCCCAAGCGTGCAACGCGCCAGATTGCGAGTGGGCAATAAAACAGTTTCTACCGTAAAACGAAGCGCCTCGATATCCAAGACAGTTTTCACCAGCTTCCCCGAGCGATGCTAACGAAAACCAAAGTGATGTTCCCATACTATCAGCCTCGTCATTCATCGACGGAGACCATAAGTTTACCGAGCGATCTGCCGATGCCGTTAGAAGCTGTTGATGCAAAGAAGATGGGACAGGATTGTCACTATTCTCTGACAATGGTCGCCACGCGCACGTGAACACCCAGTCTTCGTGTCCGCAAAGTAATGCTTCCAACTGGAAGTCCACTCGCGCGCCTCCTAAAACTTCCGAAGGCGGTCGCGGCGGCGCCGCTAAAGTTTCAAACGGCAAACGCGTATTCGTTGATTCGCTTTCTCCTAAAGTATCGTTTCTGATGACAATTTTCCAAACTCTCGCGTTTTTATCTTGGCTGCATGTGGCTAAATATAAAGTCATATTACTATCACTTTCACTATCGCTCGTCAAAGATTGAAACTTTGCGTCTCGAACCCAATCGTCGTGACCAACCAATTCCGTTATAAACTCGAAATCCGTCGCCGCCTTCGTATCTACGGCGTATACGCGCGTTGTACCATCCGCACATCCAACCGCGACAAACCTACTCGAAGACGATGATGGAGTAGTAATAGTAGTAGTAGTAGTAGTAGAAGAAGAAATACGATCGGAAACGTCCACGCACATCGGTCGATGTTGCGAAGGGAACGCCTTCTCGCCGACTTGTTCCATCGTCCAGTTTGTGACATTTAGATTCCACAAACGCACGTAATCGTCCGCGGCAACCGTAGCTACGATGACAGAATCACTCGTCTCGCGTTTCGCGGCAATTTGCGTGATTGGACCGAACGAGTGCTCATTATTCGCTCTCGGTATCCATTTTCTTTTTCTGGCGTCTTCTTTTTCTGCAACAGCCTCCCACGCGATGACTGTCCCGCTCGCGTCGGCGGAGAGGACGATAACCGCGTTCGTATTATTCTCGTTATCTGATACATTCTTCTTCTCGACAATCTTCACGCACGTCACCGGCGCTTCGTGGTGTCGTTCTTTTGCGTCGGAACCACCAGCACCGACGCCGTCGCCCAAAATCGTCGCGACTCCACCCGAAGAAATGTGCAACTCGAAAACGTTCTTATTCGACGCGTATACGATTACATTCTGAGAATAATCCGCATCCAAAGCGTGCGCGGAGTGATTACATCCTCCGGAGACGTACTCCGGGTGGATTTTGTTGACCACCACACCCATTTTCGTTCCTCTTCTTCTTCGTAGGTTGTTGTTGGCAGTTAAAAAACTTGAGAAGAAGAAGAAAAACTGAAGAAGAAGAAGAAGCAAAAAAAAAATCGATTTTCACTCTCTTTGTAAAGAAAGAGGAGGAGGGGCGGCGGAATTACGCCAAAAACAAACAAACGCCTCTCACCGTTCGGTCGCGTTTCGGGAACACACACGCGCAATCCATTCATTCGATAGATTTTCCAACCCTTGGGAATAACTCGAACGTGAATTTCCATCGATATCGGAGAACTCTCGTTCGCATTTAGCCGAAGAAGTGAGCTGAGAGAAAGAGCGGGATTGATTGATTGGGAGAGAACTTGTTAACGAGAAAAACAACGCCCAATTTTTGCCTTTGGAATTTAGTACAACATATAATAATAAAAGATGGCGACGTTTTTGCTCTACGAGAGCGCGTCCGGTTACGCCTTGTTCGAGGCGAAAGACATGGATTGGGTCGGGGATACGCCGCAATCCGTGGCGGAAACCGTCAAGTACGTTTTCTTCTTCTTTGTCTTCTTCTTCTTCTCCGATTTTCTCTTCTTGGGCCGCCAAATTTTTCTTTTGTTGCGAGAGGGCAAATTCTATTTGTATCTCCTCTCTTCTTATTCGGATACACGTTTACTCACCACGCGTATTTACTAAATTTCTACTATACTTTCTACAGTAACATGGATCGTTTCGGTAAAGTGTGCTCGTTGCAATCGTTCAAGCCGTTTAAATCGGCCAAAGACGCTTTGGAACAAATCAACGCCATCTCCGAGGGCGTTTGCACCGACTTGTTGCACAACTTTTTGGAGCAAAACTTGCCGAGAATCAAAGACGAGAAAAAGGCAAAGTTCACTTTGGGCGTTTTAGATTCAAAACTCGGGAACTCGATCGTAGACAGCATGAAAATTCCGTGCGTGTGCAACGACTCCATCAACGAGATAACCAGAGGCGTTAGAATACACTTTGGAAAGTTCATCAAAGGTTTGAAAGAAGGCGACTACGAAAAAGCACAGTTGGGTTTGGCGCACTCGTATTCGAGAGCGAAGGTGAAGTTTAACGTCAACCGTTCGGATAACATGATTATCCAAGCGATTGCGTTGATCGACACTTTGGACAAAGACATCAACACGTTCGTCATGCGCGTGAGAGAGTGGTACGGGTGGCACTTTCCGGAATTGGTGAAGATCATCGCGGACAACTACATGTACTGTCGATGCGCTTTGGCGATTAAGGATAAGGCGACGCTTTCCGACGGTCACGTGTCGGCTTTAGCAGAGATCACCGGAGACGAGGACAAAGCGAAGGAAGTCGTCGAGGCCGCAAAAGCGAGTATGGGACAAGATATCTCTCCGGTGGACATGATGAATATCGAGTCGTTCGCGAAGCGAGTCATCAAGTTGGCGGAATACAGAACGAACTTACACAACTATTTGAACGAAAAGATGCAAGCGGTACGTGTTTTTATTTCTTTTTTTTCTCTCTTGTTTGGTTATGTCGCGTCGTTGGGGGTGCGTGAAATATGGCGTTGATGATTTGATACACCTATCACAGACCTGATCTGAATTCTTTGATGCTACAATTCATGCACCACTCTGAGTCATATTACACGCAGCAACAAAACGACAACGCGAACATTTTTTACCAAATTCTCGTTCTCTGTTCTTTTATACCTTTTCGAGTATCTTTAGCATCGTCATCATTATCACGCTGACGTCGTATTTTTCTTCTCTTTTATCCACACAGGTTGCACCAAACTTACAAGCGCTCATCGGAGACTTTGTCGGCGCGCGTTTGATTTCGCACGCCGGTTCGTTGACCAACCTGGCGAAATACCCGGCGTCGACTGTCCAAATTCTGGGCGCCGAAAAAGCGTTGTTCAGAGCGTTAAAAACGAAAGGTAACACGCCAAAGTACGGTTTGATCTTCCACTCGCCGTTTATTGGTAAGGCTTCATCGAGAAACAAAGGTCGAATCTCGAGATACCTGGCCAATAAGTGTTCAATCGCCTCGCGAATCGATTGCTTCGCGGACGTTCAAACCTCCTTGTTTGGCGAAAAGTTGAAGGAGCAAGTGGAGGAACGCTTAGAGTTTTACGACAAAGGCACCGCGCCGAGACGTAACGTCGCGGTGATGCAAGAAGTTGTCGAAGCCATGGGAGGTACTTCGGTCAATAAGAAGAGAAAGAGTTCCACGGACGACGACTCCAACGGCGGCGGCAAGAAACAAAAGAAGGAGAAGAAAGCGAAAGAAGGAAAGGAAGGTAAGGAGAAGAAAAAGAAGGAGAAGAAAGAAAAGAAAGAAAAGTAATACTTTATAAAGAGGATGAAGATGAAGAGGATGTTGATGATGATGATGAGAGTTAACTTTTAGAGTTTACGCTTACACACCACAGACGTCGAGGAAACAACATTGTAATTTTTAACACATACAGAAAACTAAATAAAAAAGAAGAAGAGAATCGAAACGTCATTCTTTTTAAGTCGTACGCACACCTAAAATAAAATGGAACTTCCACACCTCGGGAGGAATTGTGCGCTCTCCTCCTGCAACCAACTCGATTTCCTACCTCATCGTTGCTCGTGTTGCCATTTGTATTTCTGCGAAGAGCACAAAGACAAAATCGAACACGACTGCACGGGAATTGAGGTGCCTTCAGCACAGAATAAACAATCAGAGCTGTGCCCGATATGTGAAAAGTCGGTCGTGTACGTATTAAATGAAGATATCAACGTGACAATGGAAAAACATATGAATTCAAATTTCTGCGTGAAAAAGAAAAAACTGACCTGCCCGATCGAAGGATGCAAAGAAAAGATATATGCATCGAATCAATATGAGTGCATGAAATGTCAAACTGTTTTGTGCTTGGCACATAGACACGAGGAACACAGATGCGAAGAGATTCGACGGAGTCGGTATCAACCGTTAGGAAAGCAAAAGACTCGCAATAGCGGAATGTTCATGCGACACGCGTCGAAGAAAAGGGAAAAGAAGGGTGGTGGTGGAGTAACTTCTTCTCGCAGTAGCGCGCTTCCTTCTGCGACCTGCGAGGCGTGTCACAAGACTTTTCCGCATAGGGCCGCGCTTTTAGCACATAGATGTTCTAGCAAGAAGAAGGGTAGTAGTAGTGGTAATAGTTGCGCGGTGAGTTAATATTAAGTGAAACGGGAAGACGTATTATTTAGTTGTACATACAGGGACATAGCTTTTACTATAATAAATACATAAACATCGTGCATCCAATTCCTTCATACGTTCGTCGTTATCGATTTTCTAACATTTGTCTCGCGTTGCGTTCTAATTCCTCTACATCTGCGTCGTCTAAACTCATCGTTTCCACGACATCAATCATTTCATCCATCTCTGACTGCGTCATTGAATATGCTGCAGCAGTTGCAGAGGATAACTTCTCCTTTTCAAAAGAAATATCGTCTTGGATTGAAGGCGAACCGTTCGATCGACCTTCGCTAAATGACTCTGAATTAACTTTCTCTCTGTACACTTGCTCTGCTGCCTGGCGTTTGACTCTCTCCCCGTATTCTTCTTCTGCGTTTTTTACATATGCGTTCATCTTTTCGCGAGGTAAACTTTGTGATTTTCGTGCAATAGCGCTCTTACTCCCAGCCGCCATATCCTCTTGTATTTGTGCCGCGGCGAACTGCGCGCCAAACTGGTCTCCTTCGCCCGATCGATAACTCGACCCTAACTCCGCGCCTTCAAACTCTCTCTTCGCTTGCGGATGATACTCCAATATCTCTTCGTATAATAGTCTCCTGACTTCCTCTTTCCCAATCTTCCTTTTTTCAAACTCGAAATCCTCCACCTTCACCGGCCTCGCCGTCGGTTCTCTGCTCGGATCGGCTAAACCTTCAAAGTACGGGTCTTGCAAAGCCTCTGTCGCGTTCGGTCGCTCGTCCGGATCGAAAGCTAACAACCTAGACAGCAACTTTAACGCTTTCTCCGAAGCTTTCGGAAACTTGTCTTTCAAAATCGCTTTCGGTTTTACTCTCATCGTTCCTAAAAACCTCCTCGCTTTTTCGTTTCTCACTTTTGCAATCTGCTCCAAGGTAGGTGTCCCGAGAATATCGGTGATGATCTCCAACTGATTGACGACGTTCTTCCCAGGAAAGATAGGTTTCCCGTTCAAAATTTCCGCGAAAATACACCCAATAGACCAAATATCAATCGCCGGCGTGTACTTGGTGAAAAAACTGCCGCACAACTCGGGCGCTCGGTACCACCGCGTCGCCACGTAATCGGTCCAAAACACCGTCGTCGGCCCTTGATCGTGGAAACTCGGCCTAGCTAAACCGAAATCGCAAATCTTTAACTTGCAATCCGCGTTGGCTAAAATATTTTTAGGTTTCAAATCTCGATGGTACACGTTCGCCGTGTGAATATATTTCAAACCTCTCAAAAGTTGATACAGGAAAAACTGATGGTGATCTTGCGTCAAGTCATCGTTCGCTTTGATCACTTGGTGCAAATCTGTATCCAAAAGTTCGAATACTACGTAGACGTCTTTAAACTCTCGAGGATTCGAGGGTAATAAAATGTGTAAGATCTCCACCACGTCTGGATGTTTCAGCGCTCTCAATAGTTTAACCTCTCGTAAAATCCGCGTGGCATCGCTCACGTGCTCGAATATATCGGTTATTTTCTTCACCGCGACTTTCTTGTCCGTTTTCGTATCCGTGGCTGAGCAAACGACTCCGTAAGAGCCTTTTCCGATGACTTCATGGACGGAGTATCTGTTTGCGTCCTCAAACTCGCTGAAGAATTCATTTTCTCTTCTTTGGTTGTTATGTTGGCCTTCTTCGTGAGAGGTCGGCTGATCGCTGCTCGAATGAGGGTGTTGATTGTCGCCCATTATCTTCTCTCACTTCTTTGTTTCTTTCTCTTCTTCTTCGGGCGTTTTCTTCCGTCCGCTTGGGGGTCTACTTCTTTAACGTCAAGGTTTCTCGATCTCTGCTTTGTGTGCGTATACTTGACGCACTCGACGAAAAGGCTTCGTCGTTCGTTGTTACCCTTTTCCTTTCCTTTCTCTAATTTGATTGATCCTCTTCTCGAAAAGAAAAAGGAGTACTCGTACAAAAAAAGGGTAATATTCTCTCTCACTCTCACTCTCTCTCTTCTCTTTCTCTCTTTTCGTCGCGCGCTGATGATGATGACGCGATGGCGTGTGCGTCGTGTGCAGAGGGAAAGATGAAGAGAGAAAGGCTTGAGAGTGCGTGTGTGTTAGAAAGAGAGAGAGAGAGAGAGAGAGGAACCAATCGAATCGGTCGACTCTGCTATTAATTACTCCTCTAATCAAACGAGAGCGTTGGTTTTGTGAGGAGAAATACGTGTCAGATTTTTTGGTTGCTTGCTTGTGGGATCCCAAAAGAAAGAGCGACCCCCGAAAAAAAGAAAAAAGAAAGCAAAGAGAATGGAGACCACACAAAACACAAACAACACAACACGCAGAAAACAACAAAGAAAAAAAAAAATGTTTTGCAGAGCGATAATGATGAAAACGACGACGACGACATCATCGGCACCATCGTCATCATCATCATCGTCGTCGTCGTCGTCATCATCATGTAGAATACTAGCCTACGCATCAGCCTCAAAATCCTTCTCCTCGTCTTTTTCTTCGCGCAAAATGCGTTCTTCTTTTCCAAAACAAAAGACGACGACGTCAATTTTAGCGAAAGAAGAAGATAGTATTATTATTAACGCAGCAACAACGAGAAGATCATCATCGGATAAATTAGAAAAAGAAAAAGGAGAACGTACATTGAACGCATCATCGTTGACCGCTTTAGGTGCCATAACGGCGTTGTGTACCGTAGGAGGGTGCGCGATGCTTCTCAACCCATCTGAAGCGTTCGCGATGCCCACGACGCAACTCGTCTTGGAGTTGGCGGAATCGAACGCGGATGCTTTAGATCCGGAAACAGCAAAGACAATCGCGGGCATTCTCGGTCCGTTATTCGCGGTGTCAGAAATTCTATTCATCGTGAGAATTGTGATGACCTGGTACCCGTCCGTGCCGATTACGAAGCTGCCGTGGGTGGTCGCTTACGTGCCGACGGAGCCTTTGTTGAAACCGACGAGGTCGGCGATACCGCCGGTCGGAGGCGTGGACGTTTCGCCAATCATTTGGGTCGGAATGATTTCGTTTTTGAACGAAATCTTGTTAGGGAAACAAGGTTTGTTGGTGTTGTTGTCGAACAAAACCATGGCTTGAGAAAGAACTGTCATCATGTGTGTAAGATACTCTCTATTTTATAACTCTATCTTTTACTATTCCTACTCCACGCGAGGCGGTTCTTCTTCTTCTTCTTCTTTATCAACAACAACCGCTGTCGCCTTTTCAGCGACGATTCTAGCGTCTAAACTTATTCTATCTAATCGGAAATTTCTCGAACCTTTCCTCGCTAAGCGTTCTCCAACCTCTTTCGGTTGTAATCGAACGCGTATCGTTTGCAGTATTCCTCTCTTCTCGGCTTCTTTGAAGACCCACAGCCTCCGGTTGTTCATGCTGACGAATATCTTTTCTGTTTTCATCTTGTTCTTCTTCTTCTTCTTGCGAGCACTACTTTTTCGTCGGTCTTCTTCCTCGTCGTCGCTTTCTTCGTCGTCTTCCTCCCTTTCATCACCAGCCGTAGGTTTATCAATCTCCACGACCGCAACCGCAGGAATATCTCTCGAACTAATATCTCTCTTTTCCAACTGTAACAAAGTCTCCATCAACGTTTTCGAGCATCCACTGAACGTGTCGGAGATTTTAGAAAACGTGAAATAGATTTCCGACGGTTTCAGTTCAACGAATACCACGCTGTTGTTGTTGTTGTTGTTGTTGTTGTTGTTG
>Ga0115555_1002538_pt1 | contig 12175 bp, 9 predicted proteins | sample COGITO_mtgs_1104_2_FD_87285 | JGI IMG/M metagenome (GOLD analysis project Ga0115555, IMG submission 87285) | Pelagic marine microbial communities from North Sea - COGITO_mtgs_110407 | ecosystem: Environmental > Aquatic > Marine > Epipelagic | place: Germany:Helgoland, sampling site Kabeltonne... | reverse complement strand
GTTTTTTTATCTTTGTTCATTATCCAACACATCCCTCCCTCCAACTCGTGCAGCTTTCCAACGTGGAAGTAACGAAAAAAAGGGTTTCTTTCGAAAAACCATCCTTGTTTTTCAAGTAGACCAGGTTAAGGCTACCGAAGCTAGTCTCCAATCCGACTGATCGTCTGAATTCTTCATACTGCGCTGGCAGAGTCGCAGATTCGCTAATCATTCCAACGAAGGTCCCTCACAAATGTTTCCAAGTATAATGTCATGCTGATTTTGTTTGCTCTTGTGCTGTTGGTGCTGGTCTCGCAGGTGTCGTGTTCGCTTAGGCCAAAAATTCTTCCAAAGAAGAGCATTCGTCTTGGTCGTCTTATTGATGGCGGCAAGTTTTCGAGTGTGTTTGAGGGCTACCATTTTGACGGTGACAAAGTTCAGCGTGTGGCTGTGAAAGTTTATAAGGATTGCGTTAATCAAAAGAAAATTGAGCGTGAGATTGCGGTGCTTATGACAATTTCCGGCAGTGATCGCTCTGTGCGCTGTGGACAATGCGTAGGTAAATGTTGTAGTCTTATAGGTGTCTGCAAGCATGATGATGGCATCAATAATGATGACAATAACAATGATAACGACGAGGAGGAGGAGGAGAAACGAATTCACTGCCTAGTTTTGGAACACGCATGTGAGGACAACAAAGGGCAAGTCCTCCAGTACTTTTCCCTCTCTTCCCCTAATCTGAACGACATTGACAGCGCCGAAAACCCCCTCCCCCCTCTTTCCCCCCACCAACTCGGCCCACCTCTTTACGTGTTGTTGAAAATGCTCGGCAACATGCACGAACGTCACAACATAATGCACAGAGACATAAAACCTCGCAATGTACTTCTTCTTCGCGACCGGCACACAGGTGACATTATTGGTCTTCGTCTGGTCGACTTTGGCCTCGGTGAGTGGAGTGGATCAAAGCGTGGTGATCGCAAACTCAGCTATCGAGTTTGTACGAAATCGTACAAATCGCCGGAGTTGATTCTTGGGTCAATGGGAGAGCAAAGAATGGCGCGTAAGGATAAAAGCAACGATAAGAACAATGGGGCTGAGATATATGGCTTTGGTGTGGATATTTGGGGTGTCGGCTGTATTTTAGGCGGAATTTTGTTAGGTCGCGAACCCCTTTTCCCCGGAAAGGACGTCGCGCGCGTTCGCAAAAATATTGAGAAAATGTTGGGTCCGATTAGCGTTTCAAAACGTCGACGCGGCTTGACGTTGAAGGAAGAGAAAAGTCAGTTTCCCCACATTGATGATGATGCTGGATTGCTGAATTTGCTTGTCGGCCTCCTGAAAGTCGATGCAAGTGAACGCTTGACCGCCTTTGAAGCATGTGAATATCTGAATATGTGAAAATATGTAACTCTCTCTGATTAAGTAGAGAAAAATTAAGGAATCGCCAGCGACTGGAAAGTTTAGACAATTTTTCGTTTTTCGGCAAAATTTACAAAATTAGTCAATGCTGGGCACAGTGCCATTCTCCCACACAAATTTCGCGCTGGGCCAGCGAGTCCTGCAGACTTCCTCCAAAGGGATGTTGCCCATCCCCGAACCTCCGCCCACGCTGAGTGCGACACTAGCTCCGACAGCGTCTTCTGCCGACAATCGAGTGACAGAGAATTTCGTAAGCGAACCCCCGCGAAGGCCGTTAAAATGGAACAGGGTGAACGTGTCCCCGAGATTTTCCATCTCAAGCTTTGTAGCCGGCGCCGTAACTGGCTGCGGTGACACCTTTTTGTCTTCATCAAATTCCGGAGCTTGCATTTTCGCGCTGCCGTCCTGGGTGTTGTCGTCATTGTTGCCTCCTGAAGCTTCAGCTTCAATGACAGGCGGAGGCTGGCCTTCCAAATCCTCCAAGATAGAGTCAATGCCCGCGCCAGTGAGCAACCGGCTAGCAGTTTTCCAGAAACTTTCCCACAATATGATGCCCGCACCACAATCCTCTAAACCATTAACAAGCTTCCCAAAATTCACATCTCCGCCAATCTTTTCCAGCAAGTCTACGCCTGCCAATACCTCCCGCAAGGAAGTCATCTGGATGAACCCGTTTCCGTCCGTGTCAACCTTTCGAAACTCCCGGCGACAGCGCTGCAGTATCTGATCACTTTGTGATTCTGTGATTGGCCTGTCATCGGTAGCAAATAAAATGCTATAATGACTCTCGCTCCCAACAATCCAAAACGGTGCCGTCGGTGATTTGTAGTAAGCGCCTACTTGAAAGTATCGAAGCGCTTCCAAGTGCGACAAATGACCGATGCAGCCATTCGCTGGAACACCTTTCATTATCATGCCCCCCAAATCCATGACACCGTCAAACATGTTACTACTGGCACATCCACTCAAGCACAGATTCAGCATCTCTCCCTGACAAGCCCCAAACCTAGCGGTCAGAGTACAGTCCGGCGCGGGGTTGTCAAAATCGCTGTTTATCCTCTCCACTGTCCTCGTCTCCACGATACTCCGAGCGAGCAGAATAACCCCCCCGGGACCAATAAATTGCTGCATGATTTGCTGGCCATCACCCTCACAAGTCAAAAACGCTGTGCAGGCATTACACAGTCCTTCCTCACTGCTTTCGCTCTGCCCCACGTCGAAAAAGCGCAGCTCATTTTTGTTACTCAGCGAATGGTTTTCGGCCCCCGCTGAACCCACAAATCTCACCCCGGGTGACATTTCTCTCTCTACCAAACCCTGAAAAGCAGCTCTCGCGAGCACCTTCCCAATGGCGTGCGATAAAAAGGCATTGACCTCACCCTCGGGCCCAATGTAACTCATTGTATTAAAATCGATGGCATTCTTTTGGATGAGCGCCATCAACAAGTGGCACTGCAAGACAACGAGAATTCCACAAGGACCCCCATGCGACTGCTCTAGTCCCCAACCATGTGTCCCGCCGACTCGAATGCCCTGTGAGTACCAACGCTGCTTGTCCTCGTAAGTGCTGTCGGAAGACCACATCAGCATCTCAAACCCCGAAGTGTCGATGCTATTTGAGCGCTTTTGGAGAGGCTGTACAGGGAATGATGTTGTTGATGTCGATGAATCAGGATGTTGAGATTGGTCGAAATTTCCAAACGCCGAGCCTTGTTCTGAGGTTTGTGGTGGATAAAACTGCTGTTGTTGTGTCTGCTGTGACGTTTGGAGTGATAATTTCAGTGCCTGCTCAAGTTCATCATCGCCGCCGGTTCCAAAATTCCCGCCATAATCACTTATGGCATAATCATTTCTCACAAAATCGGCGGGGGGGGGGGAATCGGTAGGGGGGGGGGAGTTTGATGTTGTCATGGAGAGCTTCAGAGCGGCAGTCAAGTCTGGATCCATGTCCATCTGCTCGTCTTCTGCACCTGTGCCATTCACATCGCGCATCAAGTCGTCATTGTCGGAGCTTTTCTTACTGCTGTCATTATGGTGATTGAGCTCGTCTTGGGGTACGGTTTCGTCGTGTCTCTTATCGTGTTCGTTGTTGTGCTTTTGTATCTTCTTTGGTGGCTCTGTGACATTGGGGGAGAAGGAAGAAGAAGAAGAAGACGTCAATTTTGCTTGCTGAGGAAAATTGGGATCAGGAGAGAGAGATGGATTTGTTGATGAAGAAGATGGTCTACTGCCACCCTCAAGCGCGGCCAATCGCTTCGCTCGGAGCTCTTCTTTAGTAAGAGTCATGCAAACTATAGGGTCAAAGAGCAAAATATATGCGTAGAGTGGTGTCCTTGTAACCTAAACGCCTCTATTTTTTTTCAAGAGGGGATTTTTCCTGATATACGAGGTTGACGGAAAGGGTAATGGGGGGTCGGCAAGTCAGAGAAATGAAGGAGCGTATTACACCAGCGTGTTGAAAGTTTTTTCTCTGTTTCGCCTCTCAAGAGCCTCTCTTATATACAACCGGTTGACCATTTTTTACCCCATCGTCGTGACAGTACAGTCGGAGCTGCATTGAATCTACTGGATTGTGTTCTTTTTAAGTATCGCAGGAAGAAGAAAGCAGACCGCTCTGACACAAGGGTCCCGTCTTCTCTCGCCAAACTAACTGCACCGGTGAAGACTGCGCATGTTACGGAGGACTGCCCTCCTGATTCTGACTACATCGAGCCACCGCAGTGCCACTGCCTTCATTTATCCTCGGACGATGTCTACTTTCATCAACACCCCTTTGAGTGATCCGGCACAGGATGAGGTTATTCCGCTCAGCCCATATTTCTCGGGACCTGGTTGGGGCAGACCGCAAATCAGGCTTTTCAATTCCATGCAAGAACAGTTTTTGACTGCCACGCCGTATCCTCTGACTTCAGCGCTTCCAAAACCGTACCTCAGTGACAGACCTCGGTCCCCAAAGATCAGTCTCGCGCCCATGATGGAGTATACGGACCGTCACTTTCGCTATCTCTGCCGCTTGTTGTCTTCGCGCATGGAGATTTGGACAGAAATGATCACTGCGCCAGCCCTAGTTTACACTGCGGACGACGAGCTTGTGCAGAATCGTTTCCTTATGAATTCCCCTTGCTTGGAAAATTTCAATGATAACATTTTACAGCTCGGAGGATCTGATGCGGAGCAGCTGGGGAAGGCTGCCGAGCTGATTAATGCTAGTAAACATCGCTACACTGGCTTAAATCTGAACTGTGGCTGTCCTTCTCCGCGAGTAGCTGGAAAAGGTTGCTTTGGGGCAGCCCTGATGCTAGAACCAAAGCTCGTTGCCGAGTGCTGCAATGAAATTTCGAAGAAATTCGACGGTGAAGTTAGCGTTAAGTGTCGCATTGGAACGGACGACAACGACAGCTACGAAAATCTGAAGGGGTTCGTCAACATTGTGAGGAATGAGGGGGGAGTCAGAGAGTTTCAGGTGCATGCACGAGTGGCGATTTTGTCAAAAAATTTCTCTCCGGCAGACAATCGAAATATTCCCCCCTTGATGTACGAACATGTATACCGGCTCGCACGCGAAGAGCCCGACTTGAAAATTAGTCTTAACGGGGGGATCACATCGCTAAAACATGCTCTCGAAATTTTTGAAGAGTGCCGGGAAATTGAGGGAATTATGGTGGGAAGGAGCATTGCTGCGCAACCGTGGCTGTGGGGAATGGTGGATGAATTGGTTTATGGAGACCGCTGTAATGATTCGTTAGGTGATGTTGGCGGTGGTGGTGGTAGTGGTGGTGGTGGTGGTGGTGGTGAGGGGAAGGTGAATACTCGACGGGAGCTTCTACAAAAATATGGGGAACACGCTGACTTTGAGGAGGAAATGGAGGGGAGTAAACGTGGTCGGAGACGAATTTTGCGCCCAATCGGGACTTTATTTACAGGAGAGCCAAATGGACGCCGTTTTCGTGTTGAAATTGATAAGCTAATGGCCACCGGGGGGAGCAAGCGCGGTGGCTACTCAAAAGCAAGCGAAGGTTTTGGACAAGGTCCGAAATTGTCTGAGCTTATAATGGAGGCAGCTGAGAAAACCATTTCGCCCGCTGTGCTAGACATGACTAAGGCAGAAAGTTTGGAGATGTCCCTCTTCAAAGAAAAGGGGGGGAAGGGGGACAAGGAGGCGATTGGGGAGTGGAATAAGGAGAGAAAGGAACGTGAGAAGCAGTTGGGCTCCGAATAAAGATACATAATGATGCTTGTAAATGATGGATGAGTAGATTGTGCAGGTAAAACTGCGTTACACTACTTCTATTATTCGTTAATCAATCCTACACGTCAATGCCTTCAAATTCGTTTGCCCAAACAAAGTTGGTGAAAAAGAAATTTTAGCCCAGTCCCTCGCCCATTTCTGTTGCCAATTTCCGAAACGTCACGACGGCGACAATAGTCTGGGTGCCCCTCAGGAACGTCTTTTGGGCTATGGTATGCGTAAGCAGAATTAGAGAAGGATAGATCATAGTTGACCCGAAGCTTTTTCTTCTTCTTTTTTGGGGGGGATTTTAGTGCAGAATCTGGTGCGGGTGTGAGCACCTGCACGAATGGCTTCTTCTTGATCTCTATTTTTTGCTTTTGATTGCAATTCCTTTTGCCATTGCTGTTACCATTGCTGTTACCATTGCTGTTGCCGTTGCTGTTGCCGTTGCTGTTGCCGTTGCTGTTGCCGTTGCTGTTGCCATTTTTCTCCTCTTCCACGAACTTAAAAACAGCAGCAAACTCGTTGTCTTTGTCCGACTGTTTCGAGTCATTTGACTCTGCAATATGGAGAACATTTCCCGTTTTCATCTTTTTCTCTTTGGTGCTTTTCGGCAAGCAAAGTGAAATAGCAATTTTTGGGTCTTGTTCACTGGTGCCTTTGTCTTCTTTACTATTTCTGGGGGACGAAAGCGGAGGCGGGGTATCGCTCTCCTCCTCAGTAGCATCGCTTTCGCCACCACTACCACCACTGCCGTCACCACCTTCACTGCCATTAAAGCCATTCCCACCAATGCTCAGTCGCTCCTGCTGTCGTCTCCGCTTCCGGCTTTTTTTGCTACGAGCTTTTTTTGCGTCACGCTTTCGTTTTTCCTTGACAAGAGCTGCCTTTAAGTTCTCGTTCACTACGCTCATCAAGTTCGTGCAGCTGTTTCCCTTCTTATTCGATGAACTGGGAGAGGAAGCCAAGTGGTTCTCCAACTGTGATGATTTTACAGCCATAGTAGGTATCGAATTGCCGCCAGCAGGGGGCATAAGAAACTCAAGAAGACGAATTATTTGTGATTGATTCCGGTTTTGGGGTAGGTTATAGAACTCTGCCATGGACACCACCGATATTCCCTTCCAATCTCATCCTCACTGTTAGTTGATTTTTTTCGTCAGTTTATTCTTCTCAGCACCCATATAAACCATCATTAGTAGTATCCTGTAGTTGAAGAGAGCGTGAAGTGTAAACTCTGCGATTTCTACCAGCCTCAGTGGAACAAACACAATTTTTTTGACAGCATGGTTATCAAAACGCATGAGTTCAGCGAAAAGCTTGCGCGCAAGGCGACACTCGCGCTGTTGAAACACACTGCGACACCGTCCAGCGGTGCCCTTATCGAAGATGTGACCCCTGTGTACATGCAATTCACCCTCCAACGTGTCCCACAAAACCCTTCCTTGAAACCATACAGGCTCGCCATTCCCAACCCCCTTCATGCGCTGCAGGAAGGTGATGATCTGCCCTCTGTTTGTATTTTTGTCAAGCAGGAGAGTAAAAAGTGGGTGAAAGAATTTGTGGCCGGTGATAAGAAGCTCAGCAAGCTTGTGAAGAAGGTTATGGGCTTGGATTCTCTACGCAAGTCACATTCTCGCTACAGTGACCGACGAGAGCTTCTCCGTACGTACGATTTTTTCTTGGCCGACGATCGTATTCTCCCGATGCTGAGCAAAAGGTAAGCCTATAGGTGATTTTATTCTGCAAATTGCAATACAACTGCTAACCCTCGCCCTTTTTTTCACAGTCTGGGGAAGAACTTCTTTGAGGCCAAGAAGCAGCCTGTTGCGATCAAAATCACGAGAAAGGAGTCCCTGAAACACACCATAGAGCGCAGCTTGAAGTCTACTTACATGTTCATGCCCTCTGGCACGTGCATGCAAGTGCGAGGCGGAGATATTGCAATGGGGGCTGACAAACTGGTCGCCAATTTCAAGTCAATCGCTGATGGCGTGACTGAGCGAATCCCCAAAGGCTGGAGCAATGTCAGCGCCATCAATATCAAGACCGCTGACTCGGCAGCCCTCCCAATATATCTGAAAAACGCGGAGGAGCTGATGGAAACTGCGCGTTTGGCTGGTGTTCGCGATGAGAACGACGAATCTGACAATCAGATGGGGAAGGGGAGGCGTGAGCGCGAGGCGCGCTTGTTGGAGACAAAGGGTGGGAAGAAGAGGACGCGGGAGAGAAGTGTTGAGGGGGGAGAGGAGGAGGTTGGCAAGAAGAAAACTGCCGCCGAGAAGAAGCTTGAGGCGAAAAAGAAAGACAAGTCACCTCTCGTACGCGCTCTCAAGAAGCAGGAGGAAGAGGAGAAGGAGGAGGTGGAGCCAGTGAAGAAGAAAAAGAAGACTGCGGCGGTCCTAGTTGAGGAAATTCCCGAAAAAAAAAAGAAGAAGAAGGATGCTGATCAACCTGCAGCATCCGTCGAGGAGAAAAAAAAGTCAAAGAAAAAAGACACTGCCGCCCCTGACGTCAATAAACCTGTCCAGGCGCTTGTCAAGGATTTCATCAAATCAAAGAAATTCGTCGGCCCTAAGGCTGGAATGTGCTTCAAGCTCGGTGACAAGGGCATGGGCTACTACAAGGACACCCCGCCAAAGTTTGACGCTGTTGGGGTCGCAGCTTTGAGGAACGCGCGGGTGCGAAATACACCTTCGAGGGGAGGTGGAGGCGGCGGACGGAAAAGGAAAGGACGGCGGTAATAATAGTGTGAAAGTAAAAAGTTCGCCAGAAAGAAAATTCTTTTTTCTTTTCATTCATTTTTTTCTAGCCAAACGAGGTGAGGGAGCTTTTTTTTGCAGCCGTCAGACATTGTTAGTAACACACTGCTGTCGTCAGCTACCTACTGCATTTCCCAAAAAGATATACCCGTGAAAATATTTTGTATTGCTAAAATCGTCAACGGATGAGCAATGAAAAATGCCTGCGCTCTTCTGCTTGGCCCTATCAAACGACCCGCTTCCGCTTATTGCTAGTATTACTTTTATTGTCCTCGTTCGTCCGCTTCTTGCCCGCTCCACCAAAAACCTTGCTAAACCAGTCGAAAACTCCTGTGGTGATACCTTCACCCTTTTCTGCCACCCTCTTCTGTGCTTCCAGGCGAGTAAAAAAATCTTCATACGTCTCTACACATTGAAATAAATGAGAGTACTTATTCCCCATCTTGCTACTCTTCTGAAATTGTTCTGCCTCACTGTGTAGCTCGAAGGAAACTATAAAGACGTCATTTCTTTGCGTTTGGTTAGGGTCACTGCTTGTCCAGCGTACTGCATAATTTGTAGAGACGTCATTGTTGATGATATCGCTCGTACGCAACACAATCATCTTGCCCCTGTCGTCGGTGGTCCTATTTCCGTTCTTGATCTGAATGCGGATCGTAGTCTGTGGAGAAGAGTGGACCATCATACTCCGGTCGCAACCTGTAAATGGGTCGTCGGATGTTTGCAGATTGGTGGTATAGAGAAGGTTATATGTAAAGAGGCGATTAGTTCCAAAGATCGGAGGGGAATCGTCAGCAGAGAGAGCGTGAAGCTGGCGTTGCAGCTCGATGAAGCAACAGCCAGTGAGGTAAGCGTCGAAAGCGGCCTCATGCTCAAACGAGGAGCTGACACTGTCGCCGCTGTACTTGTCGTGGCCTTCACAAAATCGAATCCTGAAGCCACCCTCGGGCTCAAGGAAAGCAAATAAATCCTTCAGATTATTGGGATTAGCCGAAAATGCATTGTCAAGGCCGTTGGCGTGACGGGTTGACATGAGTAAGTTCTGTAGATACTTTGTGTCCACAACACAGGGGAAGGTGTCGTTGATCAAGCCCTTCATCTCTCCCCAATCATTTGGCAGCTTGTTCTGTTGGAAATGAGTCATCATAAACATTAAATCTTGTTGACCGTTGTGTACTACGACCGGCATGCCCCGCGAACAGCATTCTTGAGAAATTGCAAGGAAGAGGGATCGCACGCCAATTTTAGACAAGAGATCTGCTTCGGCGTCTTTCTTTCTCTTTTCGGCGAGCTGTCGCTTCTCCGAGGCGTTCATGCGTAGAATCTGGATTCGACCACCGGCGCTCTCCGTTGTAAGGCCTGGGAAATTGTCCTCGATCTCGCCATAGAGGATGCGACGGAGGAAGGAATTACACGGTTCTAGAAGGAGCGTGTTGCTACTGTTCGATTGATCGATAAAAGCTCGAATGGACTGCATTTGACGCGTCACAAAGAGTATATCACTGGAGCGGGTTGCAGTGAGCCTCGTACTTCTGTCGCTGCTGCTCTTATTAGATAACATTACACTCTCGTCAATTTTGGCAACCACTTTGTCAAAATAAACTCGCATGCGCTTCTCGCCCTCCTCATCAGCATACCCCACGCCTTCGCCGATCCACTTATTCCAGTCCATGTGATTCTGCTCAAGAAATTTAACAGAACCAACGGAAAGCGTCAGAAGGTCAGAATCACCGCCTGACTTAGGGAAGCAATAAACGTTATAGGCTGATGCCTTGAATCTGGGCTGTGAATCATAAGAACTGTTGTGCTCGTCTTCGGAAGAATCGGAGTCACTGTCATCGCTTCTGACCTCGTGAAATAAAGTCAAGCCCAGCTGCAAAATCGCGTACGTTTCGGGTATATCCTTCAGCTTCTCGTAGCGCTCCTGTGGTGTGTCTTCGAGGTGTGTTCGAGGAGTCCCTTTTGGGGGTGTAATCCCACTCATCTCCAGGTCGACCGACACAAACGAGGCAGTCGACAGCGCATCAGTGATAGCCGGTAGTAGGGAATTAAAATTAGAGGCAGTTACGTCCATCTCCCTTGACGGAGTGGGTGGTACCGGGAAGGGAAATGTCCTTTTTACAGGCTTTCCTTAGCTAAGGCAGGCTGATAAATCACCAGCAGTTTTGGCAAGAAGAAGTTGAAAGTTTGATAAAAACTTTGTAGACGTTCGGGCTTCGGTCTACGCGGTAAGGGGAGAGTAACTTTTTTCCATGACACACGAAAGAAAAGGTGACAGCGGCACAACAACCAACGCAAGAAACTAAAAAATTACGCTTTTAGGCACCGTTTGTTTCTAAGGGTGTGGTCGAAGACGCCAAGATAATCAAAAGTAGAAGATGAAAATAGATTGAGCTTGGAAGGTGATAAGATAAGAATGATGCAAGAATTGTTGCCAACAAGTGTGCAGTAGCATATGCTCAAGTAGCACGTATGTTATTATTTTAGCTGTTATTATTGTGGCCTACTCGGGCCAATAAGGCCTACGCGAATTACATACCTCTTCCTCGCCCCATACCAGGCTGCATAAACTGGCCCCCAGGACCTCCCACACCAAATGCAGGGGCAGCGCCAAGCCCCATAGCCGGTCCTCCCACTGGAGGCATCATTGGGGGAGGTTGCACCATCGCTCCACGTCCCGCCCCGGCAGCTTGTCCCGGGCCTCCAGGAGCCTTCCTCTTGTTTCCAACTTGAGGTCCCGCTCCCTCAACAGTAATACTAACAATGTTTTCCCCACGCAAAATCACAAGCCCCAGTTTCCTGCGGTCAATCCGCTCTTCGACAATTCCTGCCTCATTTTTCTTTCCCTTTCCGCGCCTGAATTCACTGCAGTCACCCAGAACTAGGTTCATGTGTTTGTCAAAAGCAAGGAAGGTTCCAACCAGCTGCCGGCTGTCCTGGATCGTCACACGGATACGGCTATCAATGTGGAGGAGGAGCTTGGAGGCTTTACCGGCAGACATTTCGTTTTATTGGTGGCGAAACGAAGGGGAATATTTTTGGAGGAGATCACCAGCGAGGTTGCTTATTTGGATGATTGGTTGTTTTAGGAAACGAAAGTGCTTTTAAGGAGGTCAGACACTAAGGATTTAGATTCTGTGTGTGGTTTTAAAATTAATTGCGCTTGAATTAGATCGCGTGAGCTGTGAGGCTCCCAGGGTGCATACTGCCTGCGAAGGAGTCCAAAAATCTGGAAAAAAGAGGAGGCAGGATTGCAGCTGAAACATAACTACTACTGACAACTGAATCAGCAACTTCAATCTGGTTCAATTTTATAACCTGCCAATCATTCAGCACTTGCATTTCGGCTTACCGAATTGAAATGACTTCTTTTGCTGGTGTTTCCTCCTCTGGTGTGAAGTTCAGCCAAAATATTCCGCCTCCCCCCCCTCCTCCCATGGATGCCCCTATTGATTTCAACAATCCAATCTTAGAGAACATGCTTCTTGAGCAGTCTAAGCACGCATCTAATCAACAGCGTCGTAAAAGTAGTAACGCGGCCAACGTCAGGAGAAACTCTAACCAGCAGCAGCAACAGCAAAGAAGGGGCAGTCATTTATCACATGGTGGAGAAAATCAACAAGTGCGTGCTAGGACACGCACAAAATCGAGTGTAGGAGAAGATCAACGAGTGCGCGCTAGGACACGCACAAAATCGAGCGGAGGAGCCCTGCTAAATTTTGCTCTCGGGCTCGATCACAAAGAAGGAGCCAACGCCAACGCCAACGCCAACGCCAACGCC
>Ga0115555_1002537_pt1 | contig 12177 bp, 10 predicted proteins | sample COGITO_mtgs_1104_2_FD_87285 | JGI IMG/M metagenome (GOLD analysis project Ga0115555, IMG submission 87285) | Pelagic marine microbial communities from North Sea - COGITO_mtgs_110407 | ecosystem: Environmental > Aquatic > Marine > Epipelagic | place: Germany:Helgoland, sampling site Kabeltonne... | reverse complement strand
GAGGAAGCGAGGTTTAGAGCGACAGCCCAGTGTGGGGACCGCGTGCCTGGTGAACGTGTGCGTGGTGAACCCGTGCAAGAAATCCCCTCCCCCCCCCCCCTCATCGCTTCTTCCGCTCCCGCTCTTCCATTTTTTGCACCCCCCCCCCAATGAAGCTATTGAGCTCGGAGGCGGCAAAAACACAGTCAACTGTTTTTGAGTGCAATGATGTAAATTTTTCAGTGAGCGAGGATAATGATTGCATTAAAGGCAGTAGGGGAGCTAGATCGGAGTCCACAGACGTGACTCTCACAGCTGCGTCGTTAGTTGGCCGGGAAGAGGAGGGAGAACGAACAGGATAAATATTCGGGGGGGCAGCCTCCTCTTGAGCGCCCAACGGTTCGAATTCGTTATCCATTTTTCCTGCGCGACGGAACTGCAATAAGCACGATGACGGATGGAAAACAACAAATTATTTTTTCATTCCAATCCCACCATTAATTACGAATAACAATGAAATTCGTTGCTCTTCTGCTCTCCACAATTAGTGTTAATGGCTTTGTGATTTCTCACGGGTCTACTGGGACTCCTTCACTCAAGTTGGTTGAGTCAGAAAATGCTGATGCCGTCGAGTCATCGGCGCCCAAATACCCCAGTGTGAATGGATGGACCCCAGATGACGATGCTTTCTGTTACGGTCTTCCCGGTAGTTTACTGCCTGTGCGCAAGTTCGACCCACTGGGTTTTGCACAGAAGGGCATCCCCCTTTCTGACATAAAACGTTATCGGGAAGCCGAGGTCCAACACGGGCGAGTGGCCATGATGGCCTCTGTCGGGTACCTCGTGGGGGAGGCATACTCCCCCATTGTTTGGCATGGCGGCGTGACAGGTCCCGCCAACGACCAGCTCGCAGAGCTGCCTGCCCCGCTTGTGGCTCTCCTCGGTCTTGTTGTGGGTGCAACTGAATTGCGCCGGGCAGTGATAGGTTGGGTTGAGCCTACCTCATTCAAAAATCTATTTCAACTCCGCGATAGCTACTATCCGGGGGATGTTGGATTTGACCCGCTGGGACTGAAACCCAGCGACCCTAAAGAATTCGCTGCCATACAGACGAAGGAACTTCAGAATGGGAGACTTGCCATGCTTGCTGTCGCTGGCATGTGTGCCCAAGAGTTGGTGAACCATAAGACAATTTTTGAGACAATCAACTACTATTCTATGGTATACAGTGGTAGCGACCCCCTGGAGAACGCGGAGAAGATATACGATGCTGGGATTCTTTAAGTTTACCCGATATGTGCGAAGTGGAGTTGTCAAAACTGATGAATGAAGGAAGTAGTTTCTCCCGAGACAAAAAACAAAACCCAAAACTCCCTTCTCTTATATTTTTTTCAACTTTTCTTTCCCCTCACTCACTCACTCACGTTGTCAACTCACGTTGTACCGCAATACGTTGGTCCCTCTTCAGGAGCCACTTCACCTGCTCTCTCCGCAAAAACGCACTCGCGTCGCCCTGATTGTTCATGAAGGGCTTGGCAGCATCGCAGATTTCTCCGACTTTGAATTGCTCGGGATAATTTTGCCGGCAGAAGAAGACGGCCTGCGTTTCCAAGTGCTCGTTGACCGGTTTCAAACTGTGGAACTTTGACTCCGCCATTAGATCGATCTCAGGTATATCCTTCAGAGTCTCGGGAGTATCAGTACGGAATTCATTGTCCATCAAGGAAGCAAAGGAATTGGCCCATTCCATTCTTTTTGAGAGAGGAGGTTCATTATCCAGCCCAAAAAGCTTGTTGAAAGTAGCCATCATCGACGTCGACTCGAACTGAGAAGTCGGAGTTGGCTTCTCCCCCTCTAGCGCATCGTGCACGACGACGCCCTTCTTTATTCTGGGCGAAATAGCTACGGTGGGGATGCGAACTCCGAGGCGGTTAAATGCGAAGTCACCATCGGTCTTGTCGTCTGGAGGCGGGCAAGAGGGTGGCGGGACGTGATCGAAATAACCGCCATACTCGTCGTAGGTTAAAACGAGCAGTGTCTCATTCCACCTCTCGGATGCACGAAGGGATTCATACACCTTTTTGAGCAGCCTTTCACCTTCAGAGATGCTTGCATCCGGGTGCTGCCAGGTCGGGACATCCCCTGTTTCTTTATTCACTGTCATCCGCGGTTGCAGCCACGTGTAGGAAGGCAGTTTATCGTTCTTAACATCATCCCAAAAATCATCTAATGGCTTTATAAGAGCTGCGTTCTCTTCCTTCTGTAAATCTTCAAAGTAACCGAAAGTCCAGAAGTCATCCTGATAGTAGCCGCCTGCCGTGACGTTGCGCTGGTTCAAGTAGTCAAAGTAGGTTTGTTGCAAAAGCAATTTTCCATCGAAATTCGTGACGGTACCACCAGAAGTACCGCTCATAGCAAACTGACGATTTGGGTCGGTGCAGGTCGGTACGGATGAAAACCAGCTGTCAAAAACAGCAAATTCTTCGGCAAGTTGGTTGATGATTGGTGCTGTATCGGGTGTAAACATCGAAACTACATTTGATTCGTCTTTTCCGGCAGCAACCTCAACAGCGACGAATCCATCCATATTGTTGTTGTTGATTTTTTCTGTTGTTGGGTCAAAGGTGTGGAAAGGGTCATCTACGCATGTGTCTAGACCTAAGCTGTTGATTGAAACGTTGCCGAGCGAGGGGTCTGTCAGGGACCGAGGGAGCGATTTAGGAGCGTTCTGCAGCCCATCAACGTTCGGAAGATTCCCCAGCAGGTGATCGAAGGATCGGTTCTCCAACATTAGCACGAGAATCCTCGTGATGCCAGGCATTCTGTCGTAGCTCGGATACAATTCTAAGAAAAAAACGCGAAGATGACAGGCTCCAAAGGGTGAGAATTCCCTCCCCCGAAGTTAGTTTTTGAAGAGAGAAGAATGAAGTATACCTCACCTTGAGAAAAAGTAAAATAATTTAACACGAACCTAGCACCACCACCTACCACTTTCTCTTACAATAAAAAAAAATCACGCCAAATGGCATCCAATGCGAACCAAACAAACGACCTACACCCCACAGTAAAAACACAGAACCTCGTCAAGGTGGACTGCATAGCCCGATCTTTGTCCGACATACCTGGCCTGATATCTCAGGTAACGTCCTTACAAACGACGCATTCGCACTACCACAACATTAGAATAACGCCCAAGCCGGCCCATTTCACATCGGCCCGGACTGCTGCAGCAATATTGAGCATCCAGATCAAGAACTCGAACTGGTTTCGCGAGTCGCTCTTCTGGGATAATATATCTTTATTACCTACTATAGTATCCTACAGCAGCGGAGAGTATTACGATCGCTTCATTACGCTGTGTGGCATTCGCTGTCTGATGATGTTGGCCTACCATAACACAAAAAGTTACAAGCCTGTAAAAGCATTGTTGGAGAATGGAGTGGTGGAATGCGTTGTCGCTGTTGTGTGTAAATTTGGGGGAGAGAACGACGAAAATGGGGAGGAGTTGATGGACTGCTGCTGTAGAGTGTTGGAAAAAATTGGAGGGGAGTGTACAGAGGACGTGCAGAGTCGTGTAACGGCATCACCGAATATGGTCAAATTTTTTGAAGTTTTGCTCTCGTACCATGGTCAAGGGGAGGAGAAATATGTTGAGAAGAAAGATGTTGAGAAGAAAGATGCCGAGGGAAAAAATTCAGAACAGAAAAACTCGGCCAAAAATTCAGAGCAGAAAAACTCGGCCAAACATTCAGAGCAGAAAAACTCGGCCAAACATTCAGAACAGAAAAACTCGGCCAAACATTCAGAACAGAAAAACTCGGCCAAAAATTCAGAGCAGAAAAACTCGGCCAAAGATTCAGAACAGAAAAACTCGGCTCAAAATTCAGAACAGAAAAACTCCCACGAAATTCTCAAGCACAACTCCGTGAAACTTCTCACAATCACTATTCTGAAAATATTGACATCAAAGAGTATTGGTGCGAAATTTGACGACGTTAGGATGATGTTATGTGGTGCAGTTGGTTCAATAAAAAACGGTATTGGCTGCTTGGAGAACATTGCATTTGGGAAGAAGAAAGATGGGGAGATTCAGGAGGAGTTAAGGGAAGCGGCGAGGGTGATATTGTTGAATGTGTTGGAGTGCGATAGAATCGGAGAAAGGGGGGGCGTGCCGAAAGCTTTCCTCGAGGCAGCGAAGTTGGGATTGCTTCGACGTGTTCCCACGATGTTATTGATGAGTGGAGACAGCACTGCGGTGAGAAAAATCGCTCTGGTGCTGTTGAGCAATGCCAACGAATTTGCAGGAAATAAAATGTTCAGCAAGGGCAAATTTAACAAATTAATGAAGGAAAAAATGGAGGAGCAGGTGAGTAAAAGTACGCCACAAATAAATCGCCACAAATAAATAAAAAGGATGAGCTCCCTAACCCTAACAAACACACCACAATAACTACCCCTTTCTTTACTTACTGCTACTAGAAATTGCTCGCGAGACGCTCTTCCTCTGCCGATAATCTATCGATACAGCGCATACAGAAGCGTACCCTCCGTTCAGCATCTATGCTTACTTTGGCTTCGCAAACACAACGAGCCGATGAAGTATTAGAGGCATGGAAGTTGCTGAGGGACAAACGGCAAGTTGCGACTTTTATTTGCGGCAGCGGGTGCCTTAACACAATCTGCTGGTGCCTTTCCCACGCAGACCCGACCATTAATAATCTCGCTGTCAGGGTTCTCTCGAAGTTGTGCGCGGACTCAACCATTCCCCCCAACCCAGAAGATAACATAGAAAAAGACGACGACAACGACAACGACAACGACAACGACAACGACAACAACACAAGGAAAAGCAACGACAGTGAATGGGACGTTGCGCTGATCGAGCAGGCGTGTGTACCAATTCTTTTCGCTCAGACGCTTAAGCTTAAACCCGATAGCCTGCAGCGCATCATCTCTCCCGCCACGACTCTTGCTAAAAAAATAATTGAACAGCTTTCAGCAAAGTTGTATGAAAGGAAGGAGAAGAAGTTGTCACAATTTTCGAGGCGGCTATTGGCGACTTTGGCGGTTAGTGGAAGTGGGGCATTGCGCGCAAACATTAGCTGCGCTTTAATTTTGCTCTCGATCGACAATGTTGAGGCCAGGAGGCAGCTGTGCGGCCTCGGTGAAACCAACCTGATCGATGTCGTCCTGTCCATGATTCAGGGAGAAAAGACGAGTGCTAACGTCAATGTAGGACCGAAAAGCTTTTTATCCGCAATCGACGCCGTTACTATTTGCGATGACAGGGAATTCATCGAGGACAAAGGAGTCGGCGACGACGACGATAGTGACGAGGACGACGATGCAGACAATGAAAGGCTCTTCAACAGCCCTCGCTTCTATGGTGACCTCCCGCCGCCTTCCTTGGACGTACTCATAACCGCAGAAAATTCGCAACCCCTCAACCTCAATATTATTTGCAACGAGAAGGAGACGGGGATAAAAATGGAAGTGCCCACGCTTGTAGAAATTCGACACATGGCGCCTTTTATAGCAGAAGATATCGCAAAAAAATTAGAGCAGAATCCAACTGAGGTGCCCTCATTTGTGAGTAATAGCTACGCCGCAGCTGAAGAGTTCTTCACGCACATCACAACAGCGAATTGGGCGAGCCTGAGAAAATTTTCGAACAAGTACAACTTGGAACTGTGCATGGAATTGATGAGACTTGCACATAAATACAAAAGCTCAGTAATGCAGGGATGCTATGCTCGTTTGTGTTACGAGAGGGTGAACAGGCAAAACGTGTTTGAGATTCTACAATGTGCTATTGACTGTAAGGACGAGTGGCTCACTGTAATGGCATTTCGCTGCGTTGTCAGGGACTTAGATGGTGTATTTGCTGCTGGCAGCAGGGTCAGAGACAACATGAGGATTTTAGAGCAGTTCTTGAGGTATTTACTGAGAGTAGCCAAATAAATTAGGTAGATAGATTTTCTGTAGCAACTACTTCTCATATATATTACTTACGGCAACGCCGCCTGACAATAAAATTACAAATCGTCGACTCATAGACTACTCATCGATTCATCCTTCACCAACTGATGTCATCCTCTTCACCCTTGATGGCAAGCCATCCAGTCAATCCAACAACTGAGAACGCGGTCAGGGCTCCTAGGAACATATTTAAGAAATTTCCATCCTGAATACCTTGAATGACCCCCTTTCCCGTCACACTCTCCTGGATGATTATGACAATAATCGCCATCTGTGCCACACGACCATTCCAGATCTCTGCATTGTTCTTCATACCCCAAGGAGACGAGTCGTTGTTAAAGTTCCACTGCCGGTATAAACGAGTAGAAGAGGGAGGTTTAGAGGAGATGAATGCGGACGGAGACGTAGACGGGGACGAGGAGGACTTGTGAGGTGTCAGAACCTGCGTTGTCAGCAGATTTCTCGTTGTTCCCAGAGGCGAAAATGCACTGCAATTTATCCACAATAGAAGGAAGACGAAAATATTGGTACGCAGAGCCATAATTATAAACGAATTCTGATATTCCCGACGATTTAGTGAGGCCATATCCAAATTATTTTTCGATCGCCGTCAGAGCTTCACGCGAGTGAATCACTGATTTCTAAGTATCAAATTCACAATTATTGCCCCCTCACAAGGTTCCTCCCCCTAGGAGCAATTAAAAATAGCGCGAAGCTTAGCGGTTCCTGGCAATCAATTTTCGAATACCGATGATACGGTCCGTTCGTTGCTGTGCAACACGCGAGCAGTCGCTCAATTATCTTAAGCAGTGGGTCGGATCTGGGGAGAATCCCCGAATAGCATCGCTCCGCGGCCAGAAACAGCAATCAATCAACCGCCTTCAGCAAGGAGAAGAAGCCCAAAATCTACCTCTGACAATCACTGCCAACACATTTCTACTACCAACCCTGCAAATTCCACGATTTTCCACTCCGTCTAGCCTGGACACATCAATAAAAAGTGCCCTTGCTGGGCACACACCTGGGCGGACACTAATTTCTGGCGGCAATGGCAACAATACCTCCGGTGGGGTGCCGGTGATACTCGATCTGTCACTCAAGAGCCATGATGGATCTCACCACTATACTCCCCCTTCCGCTAGCGAACTGCACAGTATCACTTCCACTCTGTCAAACTACGGAATTATCCCCTGCGGCATTGCAAAGACGGGTGGGAATGTTGCGAGCTTCGCAGAGAGTATGCAACTTCCGATGGTTCAGATGGGGGGCAAGGGGAAGGAGGGATGGGAGATTGGAGAAGTCTGCGATTTTGTCGTATCGAGCGCCGGGGAGGGCGCAGTTTCAGCACCGGCGACGTCTTCGCCTCCTGAGCCGATGCCGGAGACAAATGCAGTCGAGGATGACAACGACTCGAGTCTGAAGGAGCTTGAGAAAAAACTCAGAGAAGTGGAGAGCGAGCGGGATGGCCTGCTTGAAATACAGCAGCAAATCGCTGCGGAAGCGGCAATGCCCCCACCGATCGCGGAGCCGCAAGAGGTTGGTACAATCAGCGAGGCGACAAGTGTGGAGCAGTGATCGACAAGAATGGAGCGAAACAAAAGAAAACGAAGAAAACAACTAACCAAATAACCACCTTCCCCCATCAATTCCCAACTCGATGCAGCAAAAGCCTACAAAATTTTATAGGGGTCATGTCCGGTCGGGCCAGCAGGTCTCGTCCTCGGGGGGACCGTTGGTAATTTTTGGGAGTGTTCACAGCGGTGGGGAGGTTTTGTCGGACAGCGACATTCATGTGTACGGAAAGCTCAAGGGTAGAGCTCTCGCAGGACTGTCAGTGCCAAACAGCAGAATATATGCTCAGGAGTTCGACGCCGAGCTTGTCTGCATTGGTGGGGTATTCACAACCCTAGAGGACGGCGGTGTAGGTGTTGGACTAAAAGGAGGGGCGGGAGCAATGATTTTTCTTGAGGAGGGGGAGGAAGGGGAAGATGAGCTAACTTTTATTAACCTGAAATAACTCGTAAAGGGCCGTTTTTCGGCTCTGAAAGGTCTAAGTCTTATGTTCTAAATCTATGTTCAAACAATTCTGGGCTTGTTGTCGTGAAATGAAGCATCCTTGTTGCAAAGTTGTCGAAGGGAAAAAGGAGACAAAAGACACTGAGCCGAATAAATGACATCTTAGCGGTGTATAGCTCATGTGCTCCTCACTTTATCCTCATCTTACCGTCGACTTCAATCTCCTTCACATTCTCACAACGGCGACTTAGACCGGCTCTTTCTCCGCTGATGCCTCGCCTTTAGACCACCGCCGCTCCTCCCCGTTCCACTACGACTACTGCTCTGCTCCGCCCCTGCACTTTTTTCACCGGCGCCCCCCTCTGACCAGAAGTACTCATCCGTCGTACCGAGCCCCTGAACCCAGCGCACATCATGCCGGTCTTGCGCCGCAACCATGACGGCGCTGACCATCGTGTCACCGTCCGGTCGCATATTTGGCACGCGTCCAATCACCTCCCACATTCGCTCTATCGACATCTCTCGCCGCGCCACAGCCGAGGCAGAGTCGGCCGCCCCATCCTCCGTCCTTGTCGAGTCGACAACGAGCCCGGGCCGAGCCAGCCCGAGACGCACCAGCGCCGACCCGGCACGGTCCCATGGCCCGCCGCCGTCGTTGCAGGGCACAGGGTCCACAAGCCAGTGGTCGTGGTTGGTCTGCACAAGTGCCCAGCGCTCCGCTCCCGCTCCGTGGTCGAATAACGTTCGCACGTCCGCGGCGCACGTCCTCGCCCTTGTCACCACGGCGCCCTCCCCGCTTTTTGTACCGCCCACCGTGAGGTACGACAGCCCCGCCTGCGGCGCGGTAGCTAACCGTCGCAGCGCTTCGCCAAAAGAGGATGACTCTTCTAAGGTCTTTCGGATGAGGTGCGACACGTCAAGCGGCTGCGCGCCCGCGGCGGCAAACGCACTCCCGGCGAAGCCTCCGCGCAGGAAAATCTGCCAGTTGCGCTTCAGCATCTTAACCAGCCCGCCCTCCATGCTGTGGTAGTTGCCTCCATCCGTTCCGATCGGTTGCTGGTGCACCTGCTTGTGCCTCGTGTTGACCGAGATGGAGCACACACCCGGTCGCACCCCGTCGATCAGACCGACAATCGGGAGCATCATACTGCCACGGTACTGGAGCTCCTTCTGCTTTTTCTTCCCACGTCCACCGGTAATTTTCCTAACGAACCGAGCCTGCACGATGACGCTGCGCGCGTACTGTTCCGGGTAATCAAAGTTTCGGCCGTGCACTATGGTGCCGTCCGGGAGTTCTGCCACTATTGAGGTGCATGCCCCACCAACTTCGTAGACGGCGTTAGCCACGGCGACGTCGCCGAGGTCCAGCCCAGCCGCCGCCGCGATGCCGCGCATCTCCGCCGCGTACTCGGCGCCAAAGAGCCGATTCAAGGCGCCTCCTCCATCGTCATACACGCCCGCACGACGACACACTCTCCGGTTTATACCACGAAGCAGCTGGCCAATTGGCGGCAGCACGAGCCGAAGCGAGAGGTTGCGCAGCAAGCCGTAGAGCCGCCCGGGGACGGTAGAGGCGAGGTGGAGCTGCACGAAGCAGCCGAACAGCCGGTCGAGGACGCTACGGAGTTCAGCGGCGAATGCGGGGTCGCCTGCAATGTGCTTCCAGCGCTCCTCGGGAGGAAGGTCAAGGTCAATCTCTAGCTCGAGGGGCGCGACCCAAGAGGTTCCCTGGACGTAGGGCCACCCACCCTTGTCGCGGTCGTCCTCGCCGTTGACCGACACGATGCGCTTTACTGGTGCAGGAGGCAGCTCGTCGACCAGGCCCAAAAGGTGCACCATGGCCAGGGCCGCAAAAACCGAGAGTGCGCTGGGGAAGCGCGCCACGAACGCGGCGGATATACCGAGGACGAGCGCGCAGCGCAAGAGGGACGGAGGCGCAGGGCGGCCCATTTCGCAAGTGCAGTTGGGGGAAGGCGGTAAGTCGAAGGTGTTTCTAGGTATTATATCTCCAGTCAGCCTAGCCTAAGCCTCGTTCTCTTTAAAAACCTTAGTTGGAATTATAAACGACGTCTTTGTTTTTTTTTACTTTTCCCCTCTTTACGACAAGACGACAAGTCCTGCTCCCCACGTTCCTGCTCCCCGAAATGTTGAGCAAGTTCAAGCTTCTGTGCTTTCTCCTCTTTCACAGTCTCTCCAGTTTGAGAATACCCTCCAACCGCCCACACCTCCCCCCCTCGAAGCGCTCAAGTACTACCTCTGTCCAATCCATTGCACCTGGTCCCTCTAATGCAAGCAGAAAACAGCGCCCAATAGCCGACCTGAAGAGCCAGGAAGAGTACGCTCAGTTTCTCAAGGAGAATAACGACCGATTGGTGGCTATTAAGGTGAATACAATTCCTCTTTCTCTCCCTCTTGCTATCTCCCTTCTCACTAAATTAACCTATTTGTCCTGCTCTTTCACGAATAGTTCTATGCCCCTTGGTGTCGTTCCTGCGCTGCGCTCGCACCGAAATTCAAGCGTGTGACAACTGAAGTTTACTCGAACCACGTGGAATTTGCTCAGGTAGGTAACGAACGATCTGCAACGATTACCAGGACGATTACATTCGTAGCTCACTCTCCCCTCTGCTTTGCTTGCTCGCTAACTATGTCACATAGTTCAATGTCCAAGACAACAAGGACTTTGTGAAGTCGCTGGGCATCCTTGCGCTCCCGTCTGTTCATTTCTATGCATTTGGGGGAATTTTGGCGAATTTTCCCTGTGGTCCTAGCAAAATTCCGATTCTAAAAGCAAAATTGAAGGCTGCAGTCAGGGAGAGGGTCGATGGAGAGACTGGGCTGTTGATCGAAAAGGAGGCACTCATTCAGAGAGAGATCACTGAGAGGAGCCTCAAATTGCCGCTTGTGTATATGAGTGAGACGCAGCCGTGCAAAGAGCGTCCCCTCGACCCATCCCTCCCGAAGAGCACCGAAATCACTGACGACCAGTTGAAGATGATCCGAAGCTGCCGGTATTTTCAGGACGTCCCCGAGGGGGATTTTGATGCGATGATCAATAAGGCAACGATTCGATCATTCGACCCGGGGGCTATCATTATGAGGCAGGGAGGTGACGGGAATAACTTCTACATTATTGCCTCTGGTGAGGTGGAGATCTCTTCCACCACGGGCTATGAGGATCCCTTGTCTACCCCTGTCGATTACCTAGGCTTCAGGATCAAGACACTCTCAGTGGGGGATTGGTTCGGCGAGAGAAGTCTCATTACAGGGGAACCGAGGGCAGCGAGCATCAAGGCTGTCAAAGGAAAGGAAACGACGAGATGCTTCACCTTCAAGAAGGAAGACATCCCGCAATCTTGCATGCTAAGTACGAGCACAAAGATCAGTGAGGAAATAAAAAGTATTGTTGACGAAAAATATGGCGCAGAGATGAAGGCAAAGACGGCATTAGTTTACAATGACCAGATGGAGAGTATGGTGCAACGGACAAGCCAGAAGCGAGGCTCTGTAAACAACCCGAAAGCGATTAATGGAGTCGACAACAACTTGATCGTCGCAGCGCCAGAGGAAATTCTACCCCTTTTGATCAAGTTCAAGCAGGTTCGGATCGTGAGCCGCTGCTTCGACCATATCTTGTCCACAAATCCAACATGGGGTGACAAGAGCGAGCAAACAAGGCGTAATATTTTTGTAAGTCAACTCACAGCCTCGCAGCAGTCCGAGTTCAGGGAGATATTTGATGCCGTCGACACAAGCCAAGACGGCGAGATTAGTGTATTGGAATTGAAGCAGTTTCTTGAAAGCATCGGCGTAACGCACAGTGAGAATGAACTAAGAAGTATGATCAATAAGGCCAACCCGATGGTTGACGGGAACGCGTGCATCACCTTCCCGGAATTTTTAGGAATCATGGCGGAAAGCGAATTCTACAACTTGTTTTTGGAGGTAGGTGGAGGGAGTGAACAGAAGTTGCAAGCATGCGCGACAACAACAATAGCTGTGTTACTCCCCCTAATCCGTTATCATCGCTATCGCTATCGCTATCTCTATCGCTATCTCTATCGCTATCTCTATCGCTATCTCTATCGCTATCTCTATCGCTATTTCTCCTCACAGACATTTCAAAGCCTGGACGTCCACGATAGTGGGTTTATCAAAAGAGGTGACCTCCGCCGCTGTCTTGATGGAATTGAGAGGCTCTTC
>Ga0115555_1002532_pt1 | contig 12184 bp, 6 predicted proteins | sample COGITO_mtgs_1104_2_FD_87285 | JGI IMG/M metagenome (GOLD analysis project Ga0115555, IMG submission 87285) | Pelagic marine microbial communities from North Sea - COGITO_mtgs_110407 | ecosystem: Environmental > Aquatic > Marine > Epipelagic | place: Germany:Helgoland, sampling site Kabeltonne... | reverse complement strand
GACGTCGTCATGAACGCCTTGGGCGCGAGCAAGTTTCACTTTCACGACCCGAGCGATACCAGCGGAGATGGGCACTAAATAATTAAAAGAGAGAGAGAGAAAAGAGAGATGTAAAATCTTCTCTTCTGATATTGCAGAATTTTTGTTTATTATTATAATAATATCATCATCATCATCATCATCATCACGAGAGAGATTCCTAATTTTTTCAGCATCTCGACCAAAAAAAAGAAACAGGTTTCTCTCTACCCAAATTTGCCCTTTTTAGTTAAAGCGCATTATTATAAAAGAAAACGTCACAAAATACGTCACGCAAGCACACGCGCGAACTTTCGATCGCTTCGAACGCATTAAATTCACGTCAGAGTTTATTTGTAACGTCTGAATTTTACTCTTTGTTGCGTAATACTACCCGCGCACACGCATATTAAAACGAAGAAGAGATGTTTACTTTATCATCCTCCACGCCGTCGTTGTTGACGAGCAGCATTTACCAAAAGAACCAACAAAACAATAGAAGAAAATCGACGGTCGTTCACGTTTCCGCGAGTGGTTTATCGCCGTCAAAGTTGAAAGCGACCGGCAAACGATTGTTAGTCATCCCGGACCAAGAAGAGGCGCAAACGGCGGGTGGTATTTTGTTGATGAGCTCCTCCGCGAGTGCAGGACCGGGGTCCTCGATTTGCGGGTCCGTGTCCTCGGTCGGGGCGGATTGTAAGACGGTAAAACAAGGCGACTCGGTCTTAATCAACGGCTTCGCCGGGTCGGAGATTGAGTTCGAAGACGGGTCGAAAGGGAAGTTTGTCACCGAGGACGACGTGTTGGCTATTTTGGGTTAATAAACGTGTTTCAGTATTATGTCTAGATAGAGAGAAGAGATGTGTGATTTGTGTTCGGAATCGGAAAGAGAGAGAAGAAGTTTGCGTTCGTAAATCAATACTATACTACTAAATACACATCGCAAATTTAAAGCACAAAAAGCGTAAACGTTTTCTTTACATGATACACTTTACTAGGATGACAACGCGTTCTTATTAAATCTACACAACTTAAAACGGCAGCTTCAAATTGAAACCTCCCGAGCTCGTTTTCGCCTCTCTCTTCATGTCCTCCTTTATGCCTTTATCCACGTCTAAAACGGTCGTGCACTTTGCTCTGCCGCTCGGTTCGTTCAAACAAAACTCAATGGCATCCACAGCCGCGACAATCGACGCCTCCTCCCCTTTATCCGCCCAATAAAACTTCGTCCCGTATTTGTTCGCCAGCTTCGTCCAGAAGTTTGGCGGCACCTCTAAATCGACGTTCGCGCCGATGGAAAAGTTCAAAATATTCCCGAGTCCAGGATCGGCGACGAACACCACCGTGTCGTCGTCTACGCCCCAATAGTCTTTAATCGCCAACCCGGGCGTTTGTGGGTACGCTTGCGCGAGAATTCTCAGTTTCACGCCCGTATCTCGCTGTAAGTTTTCCACTCGAGTTTGCAAACGTTTCACTTCTCGAGGGGTTAAATACCCGGCAACGTCGATGACGAGATTTTCGGACTGAGGGCCATCCGGGAGAAGTTTTGGGTTGTTCACGCCTTCCAGACGCGCTTGGGATATGAGAGGCGAGGTGAAGAAGATGGTCGCGGAGAGGAGGAGAGACGTCAAAGCGGATTGGAGTTTTTCGTGTTCGTTATCCGTTTTTGTCGATGATTTTGACTCCGCGACTTTGACGGATGACGAAGACGAAAACGCACTCTCACTCAGAAGAGCTTTCGTTGTTTTGAAAACGCGCCGCATTCTTTTCGTCGAAGTTTGCCTTTTTACATGTATTGGTCGAAGAGAAGAGGTGGGAACCAAAGCAGACGATGATGATAACGCGGGGAACATTTTTTTCTCTTATATAAAAGTGCGTGCGTTTGTTGTTGTGTCAAGTTGTGAAGCGAAGAAGCACATCTCCTCGATGAAAGAAGCGCTTCGAGAAATCTACTGATACTTTTCTTATTACATTCAATGACAGTATATATACACACACGTTCACTCACGCGTACTCTTAAATGAGTTGGGAGATGAGAGATTTTCTTTTATTCCAACTGGCCTTGCTTCGAAGCGAACCTCACGAAGACTTGTTCGAGCGTCGTTTGCGAGACGGAGTAATCTATGATTAAACCGCTCGTTTTCACCTCGTGCAACTTTGCGAAGACTTGCCACAACTTGATTTCGTCTTCGTTTTGCGTGTGGTTGACGCGTAATTTCAACTCCGAGATGTGAGATTCCGCGATGGATGCTTTGAGTTCTTTCAAGGAGAAATCGACAACTTCGGATTTTTTGGATTTGTCAAAGTTTACCGTGACGGAGTAACCTTCGCTGAATCGGTTTTTCAAGTGTTGGAGACTCCCGATGCAACTGAATTGACCGGAAACCATGATACCAACTCGATGGCACAAAGCTTCGCACTCTTCCATGGAATGCGAGGTTAAGACGATCGTCCTCGATTTTGCCGCCGCGGAGATGACGTCCCATAAGAATCGTTTAGCTTCTGGATCCATTCCCGTGCTTGGTTCGTCCAAAAGGACGACGCAAGGCGCGCCGACCAAAGCCAGCGCGACTGAAAGTTTGCGTTTCATTCCACCGGAGTAGGTACCGCAAATGCGATCGGCGGCGTCCGTGAGTTGGATTTCGTTGAGCAGTTTCGAGACGGTGGAATCGATGGAGCCATACGGCACGCCACGAATCGCCGCGTAAAACTTGATATGTTCGCGCCCCGTGAGGTTTAATTGTAAGCCGTCAAATTGAGGACAGTATCCCATTCTTTGTCGAGCGGCAGTTAAGTCGTTGGAGATAGAAAGTAAGCGACGATCGGTGCCGGAAGAGGTGTTTGTGCTCGTGTAATCGCGAATGAGTGCGTCACCAGAGGTTGGCGCAAACTCGCCGGTGATTGTTTTGAACGTTGTCGTTTTCCCGGCGCCGTTGACACCAAGTAAACCAAAGACTTGCGAGTGCGCCATACCAACCGAGAGATGGTCGACTGCGTTTGCCTTCTTTGAACCGTAACTTTTGACGAGATCTTTAATAATCACGCCGTCGTTGGCGGTCAAATTGGATTCGGTATTGAGAACGCGTCGTCGTTCGGCAACGACGTCTTCATCTTCTTCGTCCGGTTGTTCTGACGCGACGGTTGTCAATTGCTGTTGATACTGTTGTTCCGATAATTGCTGTTCTTCGAGACCCAAAGACGCCGACGACGGCCGCTCTGTGAACCCATTTCTTCCCCTGCTCTGTCGCGTCCCTCGTCGCCTTTCCGCCGCCAATCTAATCTTTTCGTTTTTCTCTTCCGCCTTCCGTATTCGCTTTAATCGTTTCTCCTCTTTGTACTCGGAAATGTGTTTTCGTCCTTTCACGGATTCCAATCTTTCCAAGACGCACACCAGGAACGTAAACGTGACAAAATTGACAAACAAATAGAGATAATGCATCCACATGGTCTCGCCAACCGAATCCGATTCCACGAATTTCAAACAATTGCAATCGAAATCGAACATCTGTCGTTGCTTTTGCTCGTTGAGCATGCCTAAATCGAACAAACCTCGACCTAGGGAGTAATGAGGGACGACCAACGCAAAAACGTGTTTGCTTATATCCGAGCCCTGTTTCGTTGCGTCGTTCAATTCTCGGAGGTTATACAAGATGATACCCGCGATGGTCGTGATGACACCTAAGAAGGAAACGATACCAATTTCCCCTACGTACGCGGTGAATCCAGTTTTAAAGAAGAAACCACCGGCGTGCGCGTACGGAATAGACGCGAGGAGGAAGACGAAGAGTAGCGCAAAGATGTCTCCAATTCTTCCGCGGAACATTTCCACGTTGTACCCAGCAAAAACAATCGTAATGGTAATCAACGGTATAATCATTTGGAACATATCTGCGATGAAGTGTGACAGCCAATACATGGTCTTGTTCACGCCCGAGACGAGCTGTAAATGCTTCGTATTGTTCGCTCTTTCGTTGACAGGAACAACGGCAAACGAAGCGGTTAAAATCGAAGCGCCGAGGACGGAGAAGACCGCGGTAAACATGAGGACGAGAGCATTGTCCGCTTCTTCAACAATCTCACCATCTTCGTACTTTTCCTTTGATTCAAACCATTTCAAAGTGGTTTTGATCTTCGCATTTGCGTTCCCGGATCTGTGTCGTAAAATTGCCGTGTTGGCTTCGTTCGTGGACACGCCTATAGCGTGGAAAGCGGTGACATCAGTGTACAACGTGTGTCTATACACGCCTCCGGTAACTTTATTCCCGGCTCCGTTCTCATCGACGTAGGAGTCAACCCAAATTGCATCGCATGGGGCGCCGGATGGGCGCAAATTACACGGTTTTTGTTTGTCGCCGAATTTACCGAGCAAAGTGCCGTCGAAGGAAGTGTCCGCACTCGCTTCGCACGAGCTGTTGATTTGGGTATCGACTCCATGAATCGGGCTCTTTGCACAATTCCCAAGAGCATCTCTCGCGGCGAAACCGACAACTTCTGTTTGTCTTTCCGTGTATCCGCACGCATTCGATAACGTCGCGATGGTATTGTTTTCGTACATCGGTTTTACAAGCGTTGGATCGCTCATGCAGCACGTCAATGCGGCGTAATACGCCTCCTGCTTCGGCGCTGGGCAATTGCATCTACACGATATTTGTTCGCCAAAAGCCTCCGTAATCTGCGTTCGCTGATCAGGCCACGCATTACGAACGACTTTATCCGCTATATCATCGTTGTTACGATATGTTGCTAAAATATCTCGCCCGTCGAGATGCGCGCCCCGCGAAAACGTCACGGGTTTGTAGACGATATCTCTTTTGAATTCAACCGTCGTCAAAAATAAAGCCAAGGCGAAGAACGCGCACGGTAACAACAGTTGTAAAAACGTCGTGACTATCGTCCGTTTCCAGTTCAAGTACCGTTTCCAAAGTAAGAATCGAATCTGTCTCGAAAGCAGTTTCGAACCGGTGACGTATTCTGCGCGCTCTTCATAGTTCGCCACGAACGCTTCTCTCATGCTCTCGCCGTGTACTTTGTCCACGATACTGTCCGTGTTCGCGCGCGAGTGTTGCTTTCGCCTCTCGTGCTCTTCGTTTTCTTTCTGTTCAATTGACAAATGTTTCGCGTTCGAGGCAACTTTCAAAAACACCTCCTCCAACGTCGTGCACGTGATCCCGTACGAGGTGAATCCCAACGTCGGTAACTGGTGGTCAATTTTCTTCAAAAGTTCTGCAAATAGATGCGTCGCATCCAACGGCAAGGAAATGGTAACTTCGGTACCAACGTCTGAAATTAAAGATGAGTTTGTTACCACGCTCCGGACAAAATGTAAGGCCTTTCGAGACCCCTCTTTTTGCAACCCGGTTAAGTATTGCGCCGAGTTGTCGCCATTCCTACTGCTACTCTCTTTGTCGAGGTCTTTCGCGAGCGTGAGAGTGTACCCGCTCCCAAACCTGGATTTCAAAAATACCGGACTTCCAACGCACGCCAATGACCCGGCAGACATAATCGCAACTCGATCGCATAATAAATCAGCCTCATCCATGAAATGCGTGGTTAACATAATCGTCTTGCCCGTTTGCGCTCGTTTTCGAATGACTTCCCATATGAATCTCCGAGAGTACGGGTCCATCCCACTCGTAGGTTCGTCTAGAAATACAATCGACGGGTCACCTATAAATGCACACGCTAACGACAATTTTCTCTTCATACCGCCCGATAAGTTTTTACTCTGTTCGTCTATTTTATTCAAAAGGTCTACCTCACGCAACGCGCTTTCGATCGACTCGTCTAAATCCGTCATCACATCTTTATTTTGAGACAGAGAAGCGTACAATTTCAAGTGCTCCCGGCACGTTAAAACTGGCCATAAAACATCAAATTGAGGACAAATACCCAATGAAAGACGAATGGAAGACATTTGCGTGGCGACATCAAAACCGTTTATGGTCGCTTTCCCCGCCGTTTGTGCCATGGCGCCGGTCAAGATATTAATCGTTGTCGTTTTCCCTGCGCCGTTATGGCCTAATAATGCCGAGACTTGTCCAGGAACGAACGCGACGGATAAATTGTCCACCGCGGAAACGCCGTTCGGGAAAACTTTTTGTAAATTTTCGACGGATATAGACTCCGTGCTTTCCTCTGGTAGCGGTTCACAATACCGCTGTCTCATTTCTATTTCGCTCTGATTATTGTTATTATTGTTATTATGCTTTAACAAATGCACTTCCGTCGTGGGAAACCAATAACTTTTCGTAAACAAAAACCACGGAGGTTTTCGTTGACCAAACTCTTTCGGCAAGACGTTGTCGAAATAAAACGTCATAAACCCGTAAAAGAAGCAGTTGAAAACAGTGATGGCAAAAACTGAGCTCGCGCTCACGTCGACGTTTTCGACGACTGATTTTGACCACGTTTCAGCGGTGATACCATCTCTGGTTAACTCCAACTGCGAGAGCACATGACCCCACATGTTTAAAGACCCAGCTGGGAGTAAACACGTCCAAAGCCACGCGGCAGAACCTTCCGGTGCGACAATTCGTATTTGAGTGGACGGTTGTATGGACAAGTTGTAAATAAACAACGACACAATGGTCGCAACCAAGCTTCGATCGAACCACGTGGTGATCATAAAATTGAACAAAATGTTCGATAGCACCCACACGCTGTAAAACAAGAACTGAAACCATTGATTCGTGTACTCAAACGGATAGATTCCAACTAAAGTCATGCTGGTCACTGTAATCATAGAGGCTGCCCAATGCGTAACTAACCAACTCGACCAGTACGTGAAATCAGTCAAGCCCATCATTTTCATCCCTTCTCTTAATTTTAACTCCTTTTCTACGACTATGGTTTTCATGACTAATACAGCAGAAGACTGAAACGCTATGGTGCCAACAAAACCGATAAACGACGCGGCGATTATACCACCCAAGTTGTACGTGTAGCCAACCGCCGGGAACGGTTTGATAGAGGAATCAATTTGGACGCTAAATTTTTTTGGCACACCGTCATCTTTGTCATCTTTCATATCCACTATGGCTTGATCGACGGCGTGTTGGAGTTGTACCGATCGTTCGAACCGTTTCCAGTAGTCTTGCTCGCTCTCGCCCTCCCACTCCGTAGAGTATTGTCTACCGGTAGCGCGAGCGAGCTTTCTCTGGCCTCCAAAATGCGTTCGGTTTAATCGAATCGTGTACCTCGTTTCTTCGTCTACAATGCTGAACGCGTTTGATGTGGACGTATCGCTATCGTCGTCGTCTTCAATATCGCTATCACCATCGCTACTACTCGAAGAAGAAAACACAATTTCCGCCAGTACCTCTCCGGTTTTTTCAAATCTGTGCGTCTCCATCGCGTCTTCCGTCTCGAAACCTTTCACGAATTCACTCAATATCGGTAACCACTTCGTTTTAAAACATCCGCTTTCATCTTGCAAACACGTATCCGAGCACCTTTCCTCTCGCCACTCTTTCACGCCATCTTCGTCGAATATCCTCCCGCTTAGCAACATCTCCGCCGCCGTCGCCGTTTTATTCTTCTCCAGATCGCTAGGATTCTCGCTAGACTCTGTTACCATTTGTTCCAACGCTCGTTCGTTCCAACCCATACCCACCATCCTAGGAACGCTGAAGCTCATATTTTTCACGTCCGCGTTCTCGCTTCGACTATCGGCGCACAAAAAATTCACGTACGCCCTTTCGACGATATCCGAAGTCTCTTCCGTAATCGGCGTAAACGTAAACTGCCATCCGCTTCCTTTCAACGAAGATGAAGTATCACCACCCCCATCTTCTTCCGACGACCCAAATTGCCCGATTGGATTCCACCCAGCGCCTATCGAAAAGCTCCTGTATAACACGTCGTGGTTCTTCTCGTCCGGGACGAGTGCCTTTGGCAAACACATCAAAGCCACGAATGCGGTCGGGACGAGCAGTTCGAACAAAGAGCAACACCACAAGCCTCTTCTTTTCAGAGTGTAGTTTTTCCTCAGGAGCGCTTTGAATTGCTCGCGTTGCCTGTTTCATTCGCAGAAGAACGTGAGTTATACGTGATGCGTTAGTCTATTGTTATCCGTAGATTTGAGAAAGGTCGACCAAAAAAAGCGGAGGACAAACCACAAAAATTGGAATAAAAATGTGCGTCAGACAGAGAGAGAGAGAAAGAAAGAGAGACACAGCGCGTGAGCGCGTTGCAGAAGAGAACGAACGTTTCTACGTACCGTTTTCGATCGAGCGATGAAGCGACATCCCCGTGAGTGGCCTCAAACGACATCGTCGTTCGCTCACGGCGCGCAAACGTATGTATCTCTTAAAAAGTGCGTGTGACTTTTCTGTGTCGAAAATTTGGTTTTTGAACCTCCTTTTTACACGTCATAATTGGGTGCCTCGATGCAACGCGAAACTTAACATGTTGGCTTATGAGCGCGTATTCACGAAGAAGTATTCCTCCGATTGAAAAATGGTGGTGGTTTAAAAAAGCATACAAAATTTATATCAACAACAACTCTTTCGAGACTTTATTTCATCATCATCACAGTTTTAAAGTATTATCATTTAGTAGTATATTAAGGTATCTCTCTTTCGTTTACTCCGAATTGTCCGCTTTGGCCGCTTTCGCAGCCGCTTTGGCCGCCTTTCTTTCCTCTTCGGCTTTTTGGACTTCACCGGCGATGCCCAAAGCTTTTTGTAAAACTTCCGGCGCGTATTGCGGAGTGCCGTTGTGCTTTTCCATGTCTCTGCAGTAACACAACAAAGTAGTGTCGATGCCCATTTCGACGATGCCCATAAAGACGGCGGCGACGGAGTAGGCGAAGATGGCGATGACGGAGCAGATTAAAACCGGAGAGGAAATTTCCTCTTTGTAATCGTCGCCGTTTAACATGACGAATGCCAAGAACGCGGTACCGATTGAGATGCTCAATTTCGCCAAGAACAAGAGTAAGTCGCCGACGATGTTAATCGCGGCGACGGACATGACGTTGGCAATCATCAATTTCAACGCTTGAAACGCCGACCAGCAGAAGGAGTTACCGTCGATGACAATCATAATGTACGCGTTTCGGTTGATGAACTCGATGATCTTTTGGCAGCACCACAAGCAGCACTCGATGACGTAGCCGACGACGGCAAAAACTTTGCCGTTTCGGTCGATTTTTTTCATGCCCGTCATGACGACTCTCATGCAGACGCGCACGAATTGCATGACTGCAATCAAGAAGGAACCAAACGCCGCCGAACCGGAGTGATAGAACGGCATTCTCTTCATGGACGTTAAAAGTGGCGTCATGCCCATTTTGTCCGCACCAGACCAATAAAATTTGGCAAAGACGTACGCGACGACTAAATACGACACCGCGATAAAGAACTGCGTCGTCCACAAGAAGCCGAAGAAGTGGTACAAGAGCATGTATTGCAACTCGCGAGACCATTCGGTTTCGACGCCACAGCCGTGCAATTCGGAAGACTCGAACGGATGGACGCATGTTTGGATCTTCTGGTCGCCGCAGGACATGAGGTAGACGCCAGCGAACACCCAGTACAAGAAAAGCAACATCATCCCAACGCACGGAACCAAAGGAAAGACAATCAAGCTCGGCACCGTGGAGAAGGCGCTGATGGACACTTTAATGCACGCGATGGCAACTTTTAAGCGTCGAACCATCAACAAGGTGAAGATGAAAAAGATGACGGTAAAGACCGCCATGACGTACGTGCACGCCTTCAACACTTCCTCGTTTTCGGATGCCGGATCGACCCAAGAAGACGCGTTGAGCTCGGTGGAATCCAAGCCCGTGGAATCGACAATGCCGGAGATTTTGTCATCACCGATTAAGCCAGAATACAAAGCCAAGTAGCACGTCACCGCAATCGAGCCGAGGTTGACCACGATGACCGTGCCCCAGCAAAAGAGCGAGGTGAAGTATCTCAATATCACCAACCAGGCGAGCGATAAGACGAGACAGGCGCCCGCCGCCATGCCTAAAACGTTCTTCGCGACGATAAAGTCATCGATGTACCTTTGGAATCGTTCCATCGGGCCGGCGATGTAATCCGTAACTTGCGAGTTGATGCTTTCGACTAATCCGTCCAAGGAGGCAAACGAGCTGTACGTGCCGTCGGTGAGAAAGTTCGTTCCGGTTGTACCCGAAACTGACAAAGCCGTGAACGCATCGAACGACGACTGCGAAAAGTTGCCGTAATAGTTGCACGAAAAGTACGTGTTTACGCTTGGAATCAAAACCGGATAACACGGCCCTTTCAATTGCAAACTCGTCACTTTCTCCTCGTCTTTCAAGTCGGAATACACGTCTCCGTTTTTCATTTTCCACGCCTCTTTCGTCAACTGCGCGTCGTACGAATTACTTTCCGGGTAATCGCAAAACCACGTCACTTGTCCAGCCGTTTCGGACGGCTGCGGGCAAGTAGAAACGCACATGCTCTTCGCATCCGCTAAAGTATACGAAGAAGACGCGAACGACGGCGTCGTCGCCGCCACCGTCGCAGATCTCGCCACCGCCGCGACTTCCAAGAAGTTTGCCCAGTATCTCGTCTTCAATCCGGAGTTATCGATGACGTTCCCGCTGCCAGTCCCGGCCACCCCGGTACCTTTCTCGTCGCACAAAACGCCCTCGTAATCCGTGCCCATGATTAACAAAGCCGGATCGCCGTTGGTAAAACCGTACCCGCCGCACGCCAACATGCCGACCCAAAACGCGATAAACGCCAACAAGAACAAAACGTCCGTGCATCGTCGCTTACCGCCTTCGATGAAATCGTCGCCACCGTGAGGGTCCGCGTCCGGGTCGACTTCTTTTTTCGAAAAGAAACTGTTTACGCGAAAAGAAGAAGAAGAAGAAGGTTGGTCAGCGTTTTGTCTTCCACGTCTCGAAAAAAGCGCGGAATACTACTCGCGACAACAACAACGCCGGAAAGAAGAAACGGGAGCAGAAGAAGAAGCGAAGAAAAGAAGAGAGAGAGAGAGAGAGAGAGACGGTTGTTTTTTAACCAAAACTTTCTCTCTCCCTCCTCTACATCTGGAGCACATTTAACGACAACGAAAACTCTCTTTTTAAACGATTCTCAGCCTCCTCCTCTGCGCTTTTGCCAAAAGGGGTGTTGTTGCAAAAGAGACGGAGAAGAAGACAACCAAACGAGTTAAAGAGGAAGAGAAACGCGCGCTTTTGCGCCTAAAACGTTTTTGTTTTTCTTCTTCGTCTTCGTCTTCTTCTTCTTCTTCTTGAGATGGCTACAGTCTGCGCTTTGGAGAGCAAAGTTGCATCATCTTTTTGTTGCGTGTGCTGGCACAATTCACTCCGCGACGAAACGATGTTTGGTCGACCCCCTCGAAAGAGAGCGAGAAGAAAAAACAATAAAACTACTAATATAAACATCTGCTCACCCCATGATAATGATACGTCGGCTCTGCGTATTCGTTTTAATAAAGTAGTGTGTATATAAATCCGCCCTTAACTGCTGTGTGCGTTTTCAACGCGTGCGATTTTGACAACACTCAGAAATCGAATTACTATAATGACGATCTTCTGTCTTGGCGCATCTCTGTCGTGCAAAATATCTCTCACTCCTCGAGAAAGAAAGAGGAGGACACAACGACAACAAAAAAAAACACAGACGAGAAAGAGAGGCAAAAACACAAATCGAATGGTTGCTCATTTTTTTTGCGTCAAAAAAACCTCTTTCTGCTGCTCTTTTCTGCTTGCTTTCGTGTAAGAAGAATAATTTGGTGTGTAAACTCTCGTCTCTTTAGTCTTCTCAATCGCTTGGTTCAGAGAGACACACAAAGACACGAAGAAGACAAAGAAGAAGGAGGAAGAGGAAGACTTTGCGTTTTGTGGTGGTGATTCCCGTCGCGTTCTTTTCGAGATTACGAGAAAAGAAGAAACTTTGTTGTATTTATAGAGAGAGGGGAAATTTCTTTGCGCGACGAGTGAGTCAGACGTATATCTCATCAGCGATCGAATCGAAACTTCTGCGCGCAAATACGTATATAATAAGTGTGAAACGAGGACCTAACGACACGAGCAAACAGAACAACAATGGCAGCAAAACAAGCGACCGCGAAAATAGCCAAAGCCGTGGCGGTGGAATCGTTATCCACGCCGTCTTCGCGCGCGGCGTTCTCGGCTGCCTCTGGTTCTTTCGCCGGGATG
>Ga0115555_1002530_pt1 | contig 12196 bp, 9 predicted proteins | sample COGITO_mtgs_1104_2_FD_87285 | JGI IMG/M metagenome (GOLD analysis project Ga0115555, IMG submission 87285) | Pelagic marine microbial communities from North Sea - COGITO_mtgs_110407 | ecosystem: Environmental > Aquatic > Marine > Epipelagic | place: Germany:Helgoland, sampling site Kabeltonne... | reverse complement strand
TTCGATTTTCTTTTTCTGCTCATTCTTTAAAGCTCTATTATATGTATTGGTTTTTATTTGTTTCTGTACCTCAGGTACCCTAGGAAAACAACGTGAGCTACTTGACGAAGAGAATTTGTTTCTGTACCTCAGGTACCCTAGGAAAACAACGTGAGCTACTTGACGAAGAGAATGAGCGAAGAGTCGCGAGAGGCTCTTTTACGACTCACAAATATCAGAGAGATAACATCATCATCTGCCCTTGAAGCACTCCTCTCTTCGACCCTAAATCTATCTCCTGGCAGGGTGTCTATCGTCACCGATATTGAAGATGGAGAGGTGCAGTTCATCGTATTCCCGGATGCAGAATCTGAATCACCTAAAGATGTTGATGGGGAGGCCCTTGCAAAAAAGCTCAATTTACTTCCGGATGCTTTCCATTGCGATGTTATTGATGTCGACGATTCTGAGGATGAGTTCATAGACGAAGAGACTGCTTTCAAGCTTTGGAGAGAGCAAACTGATCGAACCTCGCACCTACCCCCCTTCCCCTCTCCTGATGGGGAAATGATTGTTCCCTCCCATCACCCCTCCCTTGACAGCACAATGGCGACGGGGGATGCAATTGCTTCACCCACAGAATCTCAGCTAAAGCGGGACCCCACCCTTTTAGAATTCGACAATGTGGAACGGATACCTTTTGACGATCCGAGAATAAGAATGAAGGATACGTGGGGTTTTCCTTTTATAATAACAGGGATCAGTGCGGCAACGACCTCAGATCTCCTTGAGCAAACGCTGATCGAAAAATTCAAAGAAACGGAAGTGCGGACGGGTAACCGCGAAACGCTGGCCAATAACGGTTTCGTGAACAGCCTACCACTATCGTTGATTGACGCGCTGAGTCCTTCTTCGGGTTTCACCGACCACCCTGAGTGTGGCCGCATCGTTTTCAGCCCCGTACAGGAACTCCCCCCCGAATTTCGCGCCCACCTGCTGCCTCTCACTTGTGCCTTCCCCGAAGACGGGGGAGGAGACAAGAATTTTACGCTCACCCTTGCCAGAGAGGGATTCGGGATCGGCTTCCACAAGCACAACGCTGCTATGTTCATGCTCGTTGTTGGCCGAAAGAAGTGGTACTTGGGACCCGAGAGCGTCGAAGACGATCCGCCCACCCACCCTGATTTCTACACTACAAAGAGCTCACACAAGTGCATTCAACAGCCCGGAGAAGTCCTGCACGTCCCGACGAACTGGTTTCACGAGATATTCAACCTCGACCGTTATACCGCAGGGGTTCAAGCGCTGCCTGCCTAAAGTAGACTGAGAATAATTGGGCGACTTTAAACGCTAAAGCTGCTTTTAGAAAATTCCCCTTTCCTGCTCTGAGCTGTTTTTGAAAGCTTTTGAAAAATTTGAAAATTTTTTTTGTTTCGTTGATTTAAATACATTTTTGTAATACAGTTTACTTTAATTATAATATTTATATTTTCAATATAATTATTTTGAATCCATAATTATCAAATAATTTTATAGAATTAATTATAATTTTATATATTTAAAAAATTTTAATTTTCTTTTTAAAATATATAATAAATTATTAGTATTTATTAAAAACTTTCTAATTTTAAAAATTTTAATTTATATCTAGATAATATAATAAAAGATAAAAAGTTTATCAAAAATGTATTTGAGTGAGTTTAAAAAAAAAATTCTGTTGTGTTAGGGTTAGATCCAGATTTTAGGTCAGAGATTTCCTTGGAGATAGCTAATTCAGATCGAGGATTTCCTTAGGAGTAACTAGGGTTCTCGTACGTGCAACCGCTGCATACCTATGACATTGTGTACGCTGGACTGCGAGAAAGGGGCGTTGTACGCTGGGTGGGGAAGAAAAATCACAAATCACAATCTTAGCAAAAATAGCTGCTTTATAATTGCCGACACAAATACAAAATCATTTGACGAAGATCTTTTCATTGGTCCGGTTGTTCTTGATCCATTCACCCAGACAGACGCTCGCCACCGCACTTTGTAAGAAAACATCCCTGTCGACGCATCTCTCCGCGGCAACGCTGTTTAGTTCCCCGAGCAATCCCTCAAGGACACTGTCGAGCTGGTGGTAGTGGGGGAGGACTAGGTGGAGTAAATCGAGGTCCAGCAGTATTTGTTCTGCCCCATTCTTGCTAAAGATGACATTGCGGCTGTAGCAGTTGGTTGACGTTAGGGTGTTGTTTCAAACGATATTTTCAGAATGACACTTGAGATGGTTGTACTCGCCCACTTCAACAAACATTCACTCCCTCACTCACTAAGTAACCAACTCACCTCTTGAGTAAAAATGCCCTCAGGCTCATTTTGAGAATGGCTAACACTACATTCTCTCTGCTTCCACCTTCGAAAGCGGTGACAATACTGATTTGTTCTGAAAAAAGCTTGTCGAGAAGTCCGCCACTCATGCCGCCCGTGGTACTCCTCCTTCCGATCTCACCCCCTGCATTGGCTAGGACGACACTGACTTCACTGCTGTAAGCATTGGTCCCCCAAAGGTTCCCGCAATCGACGCTAGCCCTCCTGACGATATCAAAAAAGAGTTCAAGGCACTCCCGAGGGGCTCGTACTTCTTTTGTGCTTCCTACCCACCCCCCCCCTCCGTGCAACCCCACACATAGAGCTCTTCCTGCTCTGACTCCTATATCCCCCGCAAATACCCGCAGGCACCTCCCTTCCGTATGCCTAAACCTCATTCCCACGAGACCTTCTCTGTTGACGTCAACAAGACCCGCTCCAGTGTCAAAGTCTGCCGGAAAGTGGTTGTCGACGAGTTTGCTCAGAGCATCTGAGATCTTCTTGATAATGCATTTTTCCGCCCCCCTCGCCGCCTCCGCGAATGCAAGAGCGAGAGTAGAGTAGTTCTTGCCCCGAGCTGCCTTTGCAGCGGATGATAGCTCGCTTGTGTCGATTTCAAAAGGATCGTCCTCCATGGCCATGTCCATATTTTTTGTTGTCTGAGCATGGAGGTCGTCTTTGTATACGTTGTCGTCGTCTCTGTGTGTGGATGTTGTGAACGTTGTGAACGTGTAAGCACGAGAAGAAACGACCCAACCCTCCACTACCATCAACTCAATCCCCCCAAAATCAAAAATCAAAAATCAAAAACCCCAGACCTCAACCTCACCTGTTGATTCCTACTACCTCAATGATGGAGTCTGCTGTTACGCAGATATTTGCCGGCATGCTGCAGTCTGCCGACAGCTCAAAGGCGCCGGCCAGCCAAAGGGCAAATGTTCGCGCCTGTGCGTGTATCGACAAGTTTACCATGGCGCTGTCGACCGGTGCCGTTACCATTGGACCCAAAAAAGTGTCAAGCATGAGTTGGTGCTTCTTGACAAGCGTGCTGCAGAGGACGGCTATTTTGTCTCCGATTTCTCCGACCTCACCCATTCCGTAATCAGCAACAAAATCGCACAATTTTACGACACAATCTTGCCGAAGCTTTTTGTACACGCTGGCGATGCGGTGGTTCACGACCCCTGTTACAACCTCATAGGCCTTGTCCACGAATCGGTTGGTCAGTGTCGAGGGGAGATTAATGGGCGCACTATTCAGCCTTAACGAAAACTGCAGAATAATGTCGTTCGTTTTTGCACGGGGTTTGGGTTGAGTTTAGGTCAGGTTAAAACGAATGAGAGGTCGAAGAGGACAGCCATTTTCGCCACGTTCAAGATGAATCGATGTGCTCTGCTCTGACGTTGCTCTGTCGTTACGCCACGCCGTCGTAAACTTACCTGCTTGACTCTCTCTACCATCATGACCACCAAGCTCTTTAATCCACCTCCCTCGTTTCCCCCTTCAAAGTCCTCGCATTTCTTCTCCAACACCTCCACAATGACCACCATAAACCTAGAAAAATTGTCGCTCACAAATGCACCCAGTTCCGCGTCATGATCACGCGGCCCACTTTCGAAGGCCCCGCTGAATTGCTTTGCTGCCCTAGCTATTCTGACCAAGAAGCTAAATTCATCATCAAACCCCATTAATCCCTTCAAGATGGATGATGCAAGCTCTACCGATTTTTTCTTGTGCATCACATCCTCATTCATGATAGTGAGAGCATGGGCGACACCAAAGACGTACCGTGTACTCTTCTTCTCTTCCTCGACTTGCCCAACACGGCCCTCTTCCTCTATGTCCAGCACATTCAGCTCTTCCTCCAAAGCTGAGCGTAGATTTGATATGATCTCGTCGCACTCGAATTTAATTTTCGACAACGAACTAAACGTCCCGCTGTGCTCCTTCAACACGTCCCTTGAAGCTACATATGCTGCTGCGGCCTCCTGGTACCTGCGATTATCGACGTGCCCCTTGATAATGGCAGGTAATTTCAACAAAGCGTCTAGCCTCATGAGATGATTTTTCACCCTGAGTTTCTCCTTCACGACTTCCCTACTTTCTCTCAGTGAATCGTCTACCTGCTTCGCTCCCACCGCGACAACCTCGATGTTTTGAACCAGATCAGACATTGCGCTCTCCGCCTGGTCTACCGACTTCCCAATCGACCGAATTGCGTCTGTTGCATCGATAAATTTGCTGTAGTTCTCATAGACAAGAGTTTGCATCGTGGAGTCAAGCCGTTTTACACTACTCACAAGCTTGTTGTCGATGGCTAAAAGCTGCTCGATTGACTTATTCTTGAAGCTGTGCTGTGCGTAGCCAAAGGCGTCAAAATTCGGCGAATCTAGCTCCATCGAAGTGGCAGTAGAGTTGGAAGATTTCATTGATTGTTGCTGCTGGCGCATTTTTTGCTGGACGATGTCATCACCATCATCGTCATCGTCGTCGTCGTCACCACCGCCACCACCTACGGCCGACGTCGTGTTGCTCGCGGGATTGTTGGCACCGTAAAAAGACTCCATCAATTTCCGCCTGATGAGATCTTCCCTTTTGTCACGCTCATCGTCTTCGCTGTCGCTGCTAGACGTCGACGACGACGACGACATTTCACTATCACTTAGATGTCGCGAGCAGCTGCGGGGTTGGCGAATATATATCAAGAAAAATAGTCAAGTTGTGTGTGTTTGGCTTTCCTCTACCAGCTAGGCCGTTCCGAAATGATCAAGTCATTTACACCTCAAAAAAGAATAAACGTAACCGCAAAACCTCAACTCTGCGAACTCTAAGGATATCCACCGATGGTACGCACACTTCAATTCACTCTCACTGTTTTGCCCTCCGACTTGTCGCCTCTGGCTGCTCAGTTTTGCTGCACACCCCCGCCCCACTCCTCTCTCCCCTCCACTCTTAATACTAACCCCACCTCTCCTGCAGGTTTATGGCGTGATTCGTAACCTCCAAGCAGCCGCTGCTGCCCGGGGCGGCTGGCGGGGTGTAATCGCGCACATGTATTCCAATGGAGATTATCCTTTCAAGTTTGGTAAGCTCATTGGGACAGACATGAGTGGAAACAAATACTACGAGAACGTGGTCGATTATCCTGCTGGGCAGCATCGGTGGTGCGAACCGGCAGACGCGGACAATTACGATGCCAGCTCAATATCACCTGAGTGGCATGGCTGGATGCACCACATGAGTGATGCACCGGGGAATGAGATGTTGGAGGAAGGTAGCACACACGCTGGGAGATTTGTGGAGCAGGTAAGTGATTCATGGGGGCGAGTTGCATTTTTGTTAGGATGCAGCCATTTCTAAACCTATCCCTCTCCCTTCCTCCCTTCCTCCTTCCTCCCTTCCCAATTCTAATTCCAAGACCCTGGTAAATAGCAGTGTCGGAGCCCCAAATGCTACCGTCGGTTTGCAAAACCCCGTCTCGCACTGGAAAAAAGATATGCACAACCAGTCGCAGGTTCGCGAGCGTGGTTTCAAGGTCGGGAACCATGTCACTGGGTTCCCTGGGAGTTACGAGGGGACTGCTTATTACACCCAGCCTGGATCGAGATATAACAATGATGACAACAGCGGTGGACGGTTCACTCAGCATGGTCCTTCAAGTCAGCACCTGGAGAGAGTTTACGAAGATATGCCAGAGGATGTAAAGAAGAAGGTAGAGGACTACCAATCGCAGAAGAAGTAGAGCAGCTTCTTCTAGCATCTTTGTTATAATGAACCTGTAAAAACATGCCAGCACGCTACACCCTTTTTTTTCGCAAAAAGGTACTCTACAATTCATTAGAACCTACAGTCATTCTGCTTTTAAGAGCACTTCAGCCCACATATCCTCTAACTGCTCTACCTGCATTTGCATGTAATTCTCCTTCTCCCCTAAACTTATCACCCCCCTAGTTTGCAGCACCTTCTCCAGAACGTAAATATCATAAAACGGGTGCCTTGCAATCATCGGTCCTACGCCTCGGAACAAAACCGCCGGTATCTGCCCGACTAGTAGCGGGGGCGTTAACACCCCGCCAGCTACAGAGCAGAGTTCATCGTCATCAGTATACAATCCCCTAACCCGAACTTCCTTCTCCTGATTCCCTGCACCCCCGCAGTCACTCAGATACTCAAGCCTGCACAGTCCTCCCTTGGCAGTGAACAGTAGATCAGGGGCCTTCATTATCAAATTCACCAGCTTCTCTTCCTGCGTAACCCCTACCGCCTCGATTACATACTTGAGCTTTTCGACGACTCTTTCGGTATCCGATACAGGCAAAATAAGCCGGGGCTCCCTCTCAACAACTTTGGTCAGAGCTGAGTAAGTGCAATAGTAGCCGAGAGTATCAAGGAGCCGGGCAAAACGATTTTGCATCATCGCAAAATCCTCCTGCACAAGAATTTCTGGTTCTTTGCTTACAATTTTACCAATATCAACACCCTTAAGCAGCCTTCTTAAATTCTCCACCCTCCTTACCACCGCGTCGAAATCTTGGATCATCATCGCAACCATGGCAGGTTGGGTCGATACAAGGGCTCTAATATCCAGCGTCGGGACAAGTGACGCCAATTTCTCTCCAAGGATATCGTCCGCGAACTTATAACGCAGTAACTTCTCGTCTCGGCGCGCTGTGAAACCAAGAGAGAAATAGGTCAGATTTAAAAATGTACCCAAAAATCAACACTGCAGCCTTTCCTCACCTCTCTCGACTAGGCTGATCCCCAGCGCATCGTTAAAAATCCCTGGCGAAGCAAAGAACTTCTCTGCAAGTGTCCTATCTCCCTCTTCCTCTTCCAATTCATCCCTCACGTTCCTCGAAATCTGCTCCAACTGGATGATATTGCCATACAGCCGCTCCATATCTGCTACACTGAGCCGACTTGCTATAAGCCTTGCCTCGTTAGTGATTTTTGGAAATCTCTTTCCCCCCCCTACGAAAGGTGCAGTCAAGAGTGCTGCAAGATACACCTTGTAGCTACAAAGTGTCTCGTATTCCACTCTTGCTCTGTTCTCCTCGGATCGAGAGTTGCGTCTCTTCATCTCATCAGAGCTCTCTCCAACGCGAGGACGACCAAGATTCAAATTCCCCCCCAAACGAAGAAACAACGGAAGGTCAGGACTGTCCTCAGTGTCATCTGAAAAACTGTCCTCTGGAGGCTTTTCCTCTTCGCCCCACCGCTCCAGCTTCTGTTTGCTTAGCATTATGAGCTTGCGAGCCTCCAAAGCGTCACAAGCATCGCCATTCCAGAATCGATAGTACTCCAGCCGGGCACAGGCCCCAAAAGAATACATCAAGAGGGTAGGGTATCGGGCAAGGACGCCGTCGAGAGCAGCCCCCTCTTTCACTCTCTCACGCCAGGAGTCATATTTGATTTTCAAAGTCTTCACGTCCCAAAGTAACAAACGCGGTTCCTTGATTGCCAGCCTCGCCCCAACTTCACTAGATCCAACAATTATTGCGCCCTCTTTGCTTTCGTCGTTGCGCTCAAAGACTTGGAAGAATCTGACAAGCGAGCTCAAAAGAAGTAATTTGGGTGCGACGGTCTTTTCAATGTCGAGCAGCAATAGTTCTGGCGCTCGGCGAAGAACCTTTTCAAATACTTGACTCTCCTCCTCCATAAAATTTCGTCCTATGCTATCGCCCCCCATGAGAAGATATCGTAGCGAGACAGATCGTCTCTGGATCGTGATGCCAATGTCCTGAGTCAACAATGACGGGACTCGCTTGGCGATCGCAAGAGTTGAGGACGTGACACTTCCTTTGACGTCGCCCTCCATGTAAGATTGGTCGATGCCTGAAAGGACAAGCTCCAATTGCTTTAGCTTCCAACCAATGGTTTCGGATTTTAGACAGAGCAAGCCTGGCGCTCGCAAAACGATCCTCACGACTTCTTTTTTAGAGCAGCGGAAAATCGACGCCAACCTTGTCAACTTCTTCTTGAGATTTACTTCGATGTCCATGGACAAAATAGTAGGCGAGCGGTTGGCAATTCGTTTCGCTTGAAGGACAGAAATATTGAGCACCTTACTCAGCTGCGCAAGCTTTTTCTTTGTGTCAACGCTGTACAAAAGGTGCGGATTTCGCGTCAAGACAGGGGCGAGCGATGAAGCTGCAATCTTTCCTCGCTTCTTCATATCTGCGATGTCCTGTTCACTCTCAGGGACGTTTTCGGCTCTCTGCTGCAGCGAACGAAGCGCAAGCTTATCCTCGAAAGAAAGGAGGCTCGCTAGCGACTCAAGGCGCCGAGATAGGGTTAAGTCAGTTCCCTTCAACACCAGCAAGGACGGATTGCGCCTGATCAGCATATCCACATCCACATCCTTAGGAAGGCACCTCCTCAAAGTTGCCAAAACCTCCGGAACCTTCTTCTCGACATCAATGCTCAGTAGCCTCGGCTTCTGGAGCAACATTTTGGGAACATCGACGCCCGGAAGCATCAACCCGAGTTGCCTTCGTCTTTCAATCGTCACCCGAGGGTCTTGCGTGAGCAGTCGAGGATTCCTCTGGAAATATGTTGAAGTGAACGAGGCTTCTTTGAGACTATTTCCGGCAATGGATAGCCCCGCGGGATTCTGATTAAGCAGAGAGGTTGCTATTCGAGCCGTTGCCAGTTTATTCAAACTTCCTATGTCCCCATCAAACAAAATCGAAGTGAGATTATCAACCTTGTATGCGAAAGCATCAAAGTCAAACGCACCTGGAGAGGATAGCATTCTCGGAAAAATTGTGAGCACCGAAGTGAAGGTTTTCCCATCAAAGCCCCCAAAAATAGAGGTTAACTTCTCGATTCCCATTACCAAATTGGCATCTTTCGAAAGTATCAATTTGGGACGTTTCGTTACTAGTTTCTTAAAGTCAACGTCCTTCAAAATAGTCTCAATAGACTCCCAGCGGCTGACAACAAAGTTCAAATCGAGGAGTTCTCGGTTGCTGTAAGCAAGCGGAACAAGCGCATTCACAGCCTTGAGCTGAGCGATAGTCAATCGTTTTTGTTTGTCGGTTGACAGCAGGAAAGCGTAGACTGACATGGCACATTTGGAGTATTGCGGGGAGTAGCGATCAAATCTCTCTGGCAAAGAAGACAGCAAACCTGGGTCAATCTTGATATTCCTCAGTGACTTGTCAGAGGGTTTCAAAACTGGCTGTGTAGATGTCAGCAGTTGATTTTGCCGTGTTGCGAGCACTTTCTTGTACCATGGTGTGCGCAGTGGGAGGACTGGCACGCAAAGAATGCAGAGAAGTGTGAGGACTGGTAGTGAGGGCAGCATTTTTCAGCTAGACCGAGACCCGGCACAAAAAAATGATTGCATTACCCGAACTCGACAGGAGAAATTTTTGTGCTTTAGAAGAACGGTTCTTGGTGGTAAGGGAGCTTCATGAATATTTTTTGTAATTATATTTTCGTATTTTCCCTTTTCCTTGCCCCTGATATCAATAAATTTCGAAAGGAGAGTGCACAACCAAGTTAAACTACATTTGACGCGGCTTTATACGGTTCAATCATGTTTTCCTTCTTCCTTTTCCTCTCCATAAGCAGTACGATCGGCTATCAATTTCACAGCACAGCAATCACAACCTCCCTGAGAGCAATCGATTGTACCCATTTCGAAGCTTGCAGCGGCTGCGTTAAGAATTCTGATCTCTTGGCCGTCGACCGTGTGCGGTCGTCATCAATGTATTTTAAGAGCCTAGATCCACAATATACGGTGAAAATTCCGACGAAAGCAACCTCATGGCGTGTTGGTGCGAAGCTCGCGGTCTCGTCTGCGAGTAAATTCGATGGTGGGTGCAACTTTGGTCTATTTAGAGCTAATTCCCACGAGGTTGAGCCCATCACGGAGTGTAAAGTGCACCACCCTTCCATCAACCATGTATTATCAATTTTGACAGCTGCAACAAAGAAAGTAAAGACACTAGCTAACAAAGATCTGCGTTATGTACTATTGAACGCTGAGACGACAACGTCTCTGGTATCAATTACGCTAGTTTGGAATGCCGAAAGCTACAAAGAGTGCCAGCCCAACCTTTCTCGTCTTGAAAAGGAGATTAAGCGGCTGGATAAAGAAACCAAGATAGTTCACAGCATTCACGCAAACTACAATGTCGGCAAGGGAAACGCAATATCCGCGCGTGGCGAGGAGAAGTGGGAGAGACTTTATGGCCCCCCTTTTATCGTCGAGAGCATGTTTCGCAGTGGTGCTAACGGTGATGCTAGCGGTGTCCCACTTGGGAAACTATTCTTCTCCCCATCAGTCTTTCGGCAGGCAAATTTTGAGGGGTTTAAAGTCATTGTTGAGGAAATTGCTGATTTTGTTATCAAGAAGAAATTCAAGAGAATATGTGAGCTCTATGCAGGGGTCGGAATGATCGGGCTTGGAGTGCTTGCGAGGGCGGGGGGGGGAGTTGTTGATTCTATTAGACTCAGCGACGAAAATCCCGAAAATCTCATTTGTTTCCAAAAATCAATGAGATCACTCGGGCTGAAAGAGGGAATAGCAACGTACAAGAAACTGAGCGCAGCTGACGCAATATCGGCAGGCGAGGCCGACGGATGCGAGTGCTTGATTGTGGATCCGCCACGCAAGGGACTCGACGACGATGTGCTTGACTATTGTTGCGCCACAGACAATGAATTGCGAAACTTGGTGTATGTGTCTTGTGGCTTCGACGCGTTGGCTAGGGACGTTGAGAAATTGAGGTTATCAGATTGGGAAGTTTCTTACAGCAAAGGATTTATCCTATTTCCCGGTAGTAATCACATCGAAAACTTGGTGATTATGAGTAGATGACAATGAAGATAGGTTCGGAAAGCAGTTTATGGTTTTTGTTTTTATCTGCAATTATTTACTTTTCCTTAGTTTTCATTTACTCAATTCTATCTAAATTCATCATCTACACTAGACATATTTACCGTATTCAAAGGCTAGAAAGCCCAAGCTTGTGGCAAACATGCTGAAAAATAATACTCGGGGCTGCGTTAGAACAGACTTCACTTGTACTTGAATCGCCTTTAGACCCCCTTTCCCTGCATTACTCTCTAGAGGTTCGAGCACGTGAGATCCGACCGCCTGAGAAAACCCACCGATGCAGCCAGCAAGCCCTATTGCGATGAAATCTTCTTTGTTAAAATCGTCGTAATGGTATTCGCTCTGATACATCAGCTGACGTCGGGAGCATTCGTAAGATCCAAACAGGAGCGAATGTGTCACAACGTGGTAAGAGAGCGAGGAGAATAAAAAGCTTGGCCTGAATGCATTCGGAGATACCGAGTGTTTGCGCATCAATTGCTTTTCAACGATATCAAAGCCGGAGTTGCAAAATTTGAACACTGAGCCCGATAAGGCACCAAAGAGAAAGTGGTCTTTGATAGGTCTGACCTCTTTACCGTCGCAGCTACGATCGTACACCTCAAAAACAGCAGTTCCAGCAATCCCATTCCTCAAGAAGTTGAAGCCAAAGATCGAAACTCTGCCTAGCACTTTGAAAAGGCCACCTCGTTCGTAGTCTACTGTGAGCTTTTCGCGGGTTAAGTTGCTCTCATTTTTCGCGTCAACACCATCCAAAGCATTAGATGAAATATCAGTAATCTTGGCGACAGTTTTTACGGATGTTTTCGTGACTTTTGTTGAGGCTTTTGCTGCTGCCTTTGTCGCTGTTTTTGCTGCTGCCTTTGTCGCTGTTTTTGCTGCTGCCTTAGTCGTCGTTTTTGCTGCTGCCTTTGTCGCTGTTTTTGCTGCTGCCTTTGTCGCTGTTTTTGCTGCTGCCTTTGTCGCTGTTTTTGCTGCTGCCTTTGTCGCTGTTTTTGCTGCTGCTTTAGTCGTCGCTCTTGC
>Ga0115555_1002520_pt1 | contig 12224 bp, 11 predicted proteins | sample COGITO_mtgs_1104_2_FD_87285 | JGI IMG/M metagenome (GOLD analysis project Ga0115555, IMG submission 87285) | Pelagic marine microbial communities from North Sea - COGITO_mtgs_110407 | ecosystem: Environmental > Aquatic > Marine > Epipelagic | place: Germany:Helgoland, sampling site Kabeltonne... | reverse complement strand
TTTTCATTGTAATGAACCCAAGCGATGGCTCTCACATATTCTCTAAAAATTTCAAATCTTTGTGTATATCTTATTGTTTCTTCGTTCTCTTCAAGAGCAAAATCTTTAATAACTTCAAATTCATTGTTTGATAATTTGATTTTATAAAATTTATCTAAATCTTTTTTTTTTATGTCGTTAATCTTGATTTTTTTCACCTAAAAACTTTATCATTGTGCCTATAGTGTGTACAGATTTGTATTAACTTTCAATTAACGTTGATACTATTTATCTTTTTGAATTAAGACTCTCGATTTGTAATCAATAGGTCCGCGGTTCGACTCCGTGCGGGGGCACCATCAAATACTTGTTTATTTACAATAAACTTTAAAATTACTTAATTTTTTTTAAAAATAAAAATCGTTGTATAAGACTATAGAATGGAAGGAAGAAGAACTGACTGAAGTGAATTTGAAGTGAATTTCAATTATCTAACAAAAGCTTATAAGTTAAAAAACTTAATTCAATAATAATCAAAGCTTCAATCATTGACCTTTATTTCTTGTTTGATTATTAATTTTTTCTACGTACTCTTTAATTTTTTCTTGTTCCTTTTTTTCAATTTTTCTTTTTTTAAATGCTTTAACTCCTAAGTAACCTACAGCAGCACCAACACCAGCTAAAACCCATCCACCATTAACAAAGACCATGGTGCCAAATATTTTTCCAGCAACACCTAAGGATCCACCTAGTGCAGCACCTACAGCACCACCAGAAATGGCTCCGAGGTTTTCTTTAGTTGCAACAACTTCTGTAACTTTTCCAATAGGAGTTTTTTTTAACTCATCAAGTTTTTTTAATGCTGCTTCTTTTTTTGCTAAAAATTCTGCTTCTTTTTCTTTAAGTCTAGCTTCTTCTATTGCAATCTTTTTTTTTCGTTCATTTTCAATTCCAAATGCAGAAAAAATAATAAATAAAAATATAAAAATTATAATGATAGGTCTCAATAAATTTAATACTAGTCCAATATTGTTTGTAGGGTACTTTTCTTTAAATTCTAAATAATTTTCATATTCATAAGGACCATAAAAAGCCATAAAGATTATAAAAACAAATAATATGATAATCGGAAATTTAGGACCTAATTTCTCATAAATTTTTCCTAATATGGTTATCTTTGCTATTTTTTTTAATATCCAATTAATCATTATTCCATCTTAGCATATTTGTTATAAAATTATGTAGCAAGTGCCTATGAACCTTAAAGTTTTTTTCATTAACCCCTATAACTTTTTATACTGTTTTTTAATAAAAGTTATTATGTAAGTGAATAAAAAACCAAAAATGAAGTATCCAGTGTTTGCTCCTCTTTTTAAACTCCACTCTCTTGCGCTAAAAAAATCATATCTAAATTTAAATGCACCTTCGTCCTTTGCTCCTGAATAAAAAAGCCAAACCATTAATACAAAAAAAAAACCACCCATAAAAGCAGTTAATATATCTAGTAGGTGTTCTTTTGTTTTTTTATTTTTTATTAAATTATTTCCAGGGTTAGCTGCTACTATTATGAATAATAGTAGACTTAAAAATGTTCCAAATATTAACCAAAGCATTTTAAAATATATCATTGTGTTATTAGTTTGTACAGATTTGAACAACCTTCTTTTCAAATCTTTCAAACTTAAGTATATTTATTGATTAATATATGGCGTACATAAGACCTTGTAATAAATGTGGTCAAAGAATTAGCATGAGAGAAATGCGAGCTGGTCAATGGGTTGCATTTGATGCTTCAACCCAAACTCCACACAAATGTGGAAAAAAAACTAAAGCCGATCCAAAAATTAAAGACTTAGCAAAAGAAAAATTAAAAGAAAAAATTTCAGAAGGTGTTGATTTAGGTTATTCAGATATTGAGGTTAAAAACCCTACACCTGATAAAGTTGAAGAGATAAATTCAAAAATTGAAGAAGTTTATTATGAATCAGAAATTGATAAAGAAATTGAAATATTAGAGGAGCGATTAGAAAATATAAAAGAAAAACAAGGAATCAATTTTGAAAAAATAGGAGGAGTAAAAACTCCACTTATTAATCAAGAGCGTCAAGAAATTGAAAAAAGTTCTGAGGACGGATCTATAAAAAAAGATCCTCCTGTATTCTCAGATACAGATAATGTAATATTTAAAATTGCTGGTGCATTAATACTGGCAGGTTTTCTATTTGGCTTGTTTAGTTCTTTATAGATAATAATTTTTTAGACCCTTTTATTTACTTTTTCAGTATGATTGCATCCACTCTTGTCTCTTTTCCATTGTGAGCAAGAATAAAAAGGACCATATCTACTATTTTTTAAAACTAATTTAACTTTTTTATCTTTACACTTAGGACAATAACGCACCTCCTCTTTTATAGCAGCTGTCATTTTTGATTTACCATTGTCATCTGTTTTTTCATAACCTAAATTTCTATTAGATCTTTTCTTCATGTCTTGCATTTTTCCACAACTAATACATTTTAAAAAAGGTGCACGTCCTTTTTTTCTAAAGTAAACTTCAGTAAGCTTTCCACAACTTTCACAATCTCTGTTTTCTCTTTCAGCTAACATGTTTAAAACATTTATTTTTTTATCTTTTTCAGCTTCAAAAATTTGTGATTTATATATTGAGTTTCTTGCAGCTCTTATTGCAAGAGCTTTACTCTTAAATTTAATAAATGTTTCTGCTTGAGTTGATTTTCCCCCATATGATAAGACATTTAAAGAACCATTCCAAACAATATCATCGTCTATAAAAACCATTTTGTGGTGAATATCTTTTCTTAAATCCACATTTATCTTTAATTTAATAAGACTTTTAATTGCAAGAGTCGCTGTATCTTTAAGAGGACCTTGGTTAACTGGACCTCTAGTAACAACTCTTATTTTAACACCTTGTTCTTTTTTTTGTCTTAAAATATCTCCCCAAAAAGCTGTTCTCTTTTCAGTGCAAAAAGCTGAAAAAATTATTATAGATTTTTTTGCTTTTTTTAAATCATTTTCGAAAGGTTTTTCAAAAGAGTTTTCATCAAACCAACCAGCATCATCATCGTTAATTTTAATTTTTGTTTTTGGAGTTAAATTGGGTCTTGTTGGTAAACTAAATGGTCCTAACTTAATTATTTCTTTAATATCAATTACCTTACCTTTATTTTGTAAATCTAAAATTAGATTTCTTAATATTGAAGTAGCTGGAAGTCTTTCTTGTAAATAAACAACATTGGCAAATACAATCAAAATATCTTTTGATCTACTAAATGCTACATTCATTAATTTTGCACCTTGTTCCCTACTTGATGCAGCGTTAATTAAGGGTGAAGGAAAAACACCTTCGCTGTCTGGAATATCAAAAATTACTATATCTTTTTGGTCTCCTTGAAATCTATGAACAGTACCTGAAACAATATCATTTAAAGAAAATTCTTTAATTAAGTCACTAATAAATACCTGTTGAGCCTTATAAGGTGTTGTGACTCCAACAGAGGTTACGTCTTTGATTAATTTTTGGTCGTTTAAATATACACAAAGATTTCTTATAGCCCCTGCATGAACCATATTATATCTAGATCCACCAGCAGGCATTTGACAAAACGGATTAGAACTTGAAGTGTCGACTAATATCAAGTTATTATTTATAAATTTAGGATAATCTTTTGATTTTACACTTACATCTGTAATTAAATTTCCATCATAGAAATATTTATTTATTAATGAACATATTTTATCATTCATTCTATATTGCCTCTTAAGTGTAATAATATTCTTAGATTTTTTGGATATTAATTTTTCTACTTCAATAAAATCAAATACATGACCTAGGTATTTTTCCACAACATCAAAACTAGAGTGCCGATTATCAGTTGTGATAATTGGTGGTAGCTGCATAAAATCTCCAGCTAAAACAACTTTTTCTTTAGATAAACTTGCAGCATAAGCAGCTTGAGGTAAAATCAACATTGATGCCTCATCTATCACAACAACATCATATTCTGAAAAATCTTCTGGCTTTAAATAAGTTTTTGTAGCTGTTGCTGCTAATACTCGACAATTTTTTAAAACCTCAGATTTAACTTCTTGAATTTTATCATTTATTTTTTTTACCTCAATTGATTGAAGGTCAATTTTATCTTGAAATTCTTTTAATAATTTTTCTTCTTTTAGAAGGTTTTTATTTACAATTATTTTTTTGTGTTGATCGATTTTTTTTTCTAAATCATTTATCTTTATTTTAATCTTTTTAATTTCTACAGGGTAAGATTTTTTCTTTTCATTTATGTTTTCAATAACACCTTTCTTACTATTAATTTTAATTTCTTGAGACTGTGGATCTTCAGAAAACATTTTTCCAAAAAACCCTTTGGTTTCGTACTCTTTAATTAACTTATTATAATTTTTTATAGTAATATTAGCATCTTCAATCATCTGGTTTGCTCTTTCTAAAAAGCCCTCCATTTCTGATTTTCTCTGTAAAGAATTTTGATTTTGTATGTTTAATTGCTCAACTAAATTAAATGCATCAACTACATTTTTATGAGGTTTTGCCTTTGTATTTAATTCATCAATTAATTTTTCTATTTTTTTTCTCTCTTCTACTAACTTTGCACTTAATCTTTCAGCTGCTTTATCTACATTTACATATTCTCCGTATTTTTTTGAGAGTGTTTCATTAACAATATCGCCATATCTAAGAACACTTCCTTCATTAAAATCTTTATCTTTTTTATAAAGTCTGTCACCTAAATTTTTAACAACAATATCAACTGCTGCATTTGTGTTTGAAACAAGTAAAACTTTCTTTTTTTCATAATAAAATGATTCAATTACTTTTGAGATACAGTGCGTTTTACCAGTTCCGGGTGGTCCCCATATATAAACTATATCACTCCCTAACGAAGTTTTGACTGCTTGAAATTGTTCGTCATTTAAAGTTTCTTTTTTTACAATTGGTTTTTCCTCTGAAATCTTACCCTTAATTTGAAATAATGTTTTTTTGAGCGTAATCAAATTAATTTTACCTTCTTTTGTCTCTAGATAATCTTCATAAACTTTTTTTAATTTTTCTATTAAATATGAGTTATCTATTTTAAGAGTTGCATTATGTAGAATAGGACCAAAATCTCTCTCAGATGAAATTGTAACTTTTTTTTCAGTAACCGATACGATAGAAGCATCTATATTTTCATCTCCAATAATTAATTGAACAGGCATATCGTCTTTCGCTCTGCCTATTCTAAGGTCTTGATCTAAAAAAAAAGTATATATAAATTTACTTCCTAGTTGTTCTCCACGTTCTCCATTTTCAAGGGTTATCTGTTTTTCAATATTGTTTTTTTTTGCCTCTTCATACTCAATATTTAATGCGGATATAAAATTCTCTATTATAGAAAAGTCTTCTTGTTTTTTTTTTTCATTTTCAGACATTTTTAACCAAAAAGTAAGCTTAATACTGTTGCAATAATTATCCAAACAATAATTACTCCACCGACTGAACTCAAAGATCCTTCGGTTTCTTTTAAGTCTTTTTTATATTCCCTCACATAATTTTGAGTGTTATTGTTTGCTTTATACGGGTTGTTATCTTGTTTCATTTTTTCAATAATTTTTGTATTGGGTTTGCCTAATTTAATTTTAGTCTTTTTTTTATCAACCTCTGTTGCCGACTCAATTGATTTCGTTAAAAAATTTCTTTCAGCTTTTCTCTTATGACAGTAGGCTTGTAAATAATTGTTACTTTTATATTTATATTTTTTAATTGGGCTAATTTCCCTTGAAGTACTTTCATCATTATATTCACTATAATATTCTATAAATATTCTTTTTTTTTCTTTAATAGCTTTATCAATACAATAATGAATTCCTGAAGAATTATCATAAATCTTTGATTCTTCCATTTCAATTTCATTTATGGATATTTCATTATCTTTATCATAGCTAAGATCGACAGACTCATTATCTTGTTTATTTTTCTTCTTTCCCTTCAATTTGACTGATACGTCGGGCTTATTCTTTGTTCCGCACACATGAGATTCTTCAGTTGAAACGTCGAATGCAACCCATTGGCCAGCTGGCATTTGTCTAAGGCTAATTCTTTGCCCACATTTAGTACATGGCCTTGTGTAAGACATTAAAAAATTTAACACAAATTCTTTATTTTGTATCTTTCAAAATAACGACACTATTCAGTCGAAATTAAAACAATAAGGTATGATTAAAATAGAATCATGCATTGGATTTCACTCCTTTTCTCACGCGTGCGTTTTTTTTCATTATCTTCCTTGGTACGTAGGCCTCTCGATAAGAAGAGGAGTGGAACCATTACAAATTACAAACTACTAACATCAAAAAAGGAGCCTAAATTATGAAGCGTTTTCTTATCTTTATTTCATTTCATTTATTCTTATTTCTATTAGTTTTTGCTTATCAAGCTCAAGCTGAAGAAGAATGGACAATAGATAGATATGAAACTCTATCTTTTGCAAGGGTTAGTGGAGAGCAGACTCACGGTGATAATCTTAACTTTTGGATAACAGAAAGAGATAATTGTGAGAAGGTATACAATACATTTACCGTTTATACTTATGAGAAACCTGGAGATATTAAGCAATTATTAAATAAGAATATTCCAATTAAGATAAATGGTGAGGATATAACAGCATCAGTTCAAGATATAGCTCCTTTTTTAATGGGCTACAGAGTTCATCTTAGTTTAGGTTCTTATCCTATTAAGGAATATATTTATTTTCTCAAAGAGTTTTATGATGAATTTCAAAAGTACGAAATTGAAATAGTAGATGGTATTGATTTTAAAGCTGCCAAGTATTTTGATATTACTACAAATAATTGGAAATTAGATAAGCTTGTGCCTTCTGTATTAGAAGCTAGTAAACTTTGTAAAACAATTAATCATTTGGATAGTTAGATAATGTTAAGAATTTTTATAATTGTCTTATTATTTTTGCCAACAACCTCTAAAGCTGATCAAGGTTTAAAAATTTCATGTCTTAATATGAAGTATGTAGCCATTGGAAGAAAGCATGATCCTTTAAAATTCACGCTTCAAGCGGTAGGACTTGAATACTTCGATGAAGGGAAAGATAAATTTGTAATGATTGAAGCTAATAAACTAGACATAAGTGAAAATCAAGTAACAGCGAGATTTGCAGATTATGAACTAGGTTTTCAAATGATAGTATTTGCAGGAGAGACAGAGCCTACTATGACAATGTCTAAATATGATTATAAAAATCAAAAGTTTTTAGAACACTATAAATGCGATGTTGAAACAGGCAATATAGAATAAAATCAAGTGAAGTGAATTTGAAGTGAATTTATTTAAGTTGCTTGACGAGGATTCCAGAAGTTACTAATATCAACGTTAATGAAAGGAAATTTTAAGAAGCTTTTTGATTTGTAATCAATAGGTCCGCGGTTCGACTCCGTGCGGGGGCACCACTTCTAAGTTTTTTTACGGGATTGTTCTATTAAGTTTCTTTACGGGATTGTTCTATTTTAATTTTTTTATGAAGGCTGCTTTGTTTATCATAAAGTAAATTAAATTTAATTTTTTTATCTATTTTTATATCAATAGCTTTTGCATTCTTTACTTCAAAATTATCAGCTACAGCATTAATAGGTCTTTTAGATATATTCAAATTTTTTAAATTTATTTTTGAGTTTTTGCTTATTGTAATTCCCCTCCATCTTCTTGGTCTAAATGGGCTTATTGGTGTAATAGCAAGTTTATTGGAATCTAAATCTAAAATAGGTCCGTGTACAGAAAGATTATAAGCAGTACTTCCAGCTGGAGTTGAAACCAAAACGCCGTCAGATATTAGTTTTTTAATAATAATTTTTTTTCCTTTTTTTATTTGTAATGAAGCTGCTTGTTTACTTTGTCTCAATACAGAAACTTCATTTATAGCTATAGCTTTTTTAATATTATTTTTTTTATCTCTTACACTCATCTGTAATGGATTGATTTGGATATTTTTTGAATTTTTAAAATTTTTTAAAAAATTTTTCTTAGAAAATTTATTCATCAAAAAACCATAATTTCCTGAATTTATTCCATAAAACGGTTTATTAAATCTATAATATTTTTTTAATGATTGAAGCATAAATCCATCTCCACCAAGCACAATTATTGTAGTTGACTTTATTAAAGATGATATTTTAAGTTTTTTTTCTAAAAAAGACTTAATTTTTAAAGATTCTTTTGTTTTATCAAAAACCAAATATATTTTATCAATTTTCATTTTTTTATTAAATTAAACATAAGATTAAATATAATATATAAAAAATTTATTAATTTTAATTTCTTCCCAGCAAGGATTGTATTATTCTTATAAAATAACCAAAGCCAAGATAGCAAAATCTAAATATACTTGAGGCGGTTTTACTCATTCCTTCTTCATCTGGAGGGTGAATATAGGGCAATTCAATTATCTTATGTCCTGCCAAATGTGCTTTATAAATAAATTCAACAAAAAATTCTCCATGTCCAATAGCAATTGGTACTGCCGACAATAAGACTTTTCTTTTCATTAAAAAAATACCTGATGTGAAATCTTTAATTTTATTAGTTAAAAAAATTCTACAGATAAAATTAATAAATCTGCTGGACAAAACTCTTTTTTGACTTCTAAGGTCTTTAGCTCCATTTACATATCTTGATAATATAACAATATCATTTTCATTTAACTTATTTAACATTTCTGGAAGTCTTTGAGCTAGATTGGCCATATTTGAATCAAGCCATCCAACAACGTCTGATGAGGAATTTATCAAACCAACTAAAAATGCAGAAGCCAGTCCTCTTGAATTTCTTAAAAATACTTTTAAATTTGGGTTATCAATTTTTTTGGCAATTTCATAAGTGCCATCTGGAGAATTGTCATCAACAAGAATAATTTCAACATTTTCTAAATTCTTAAAAATTTTATTTATTGTATCTTCAATCACACTTGCTTCATTATAAGTTGATAAAATTATGGATACCTTATTTTGCATAAAATAATTTAATTAAATTAACAATTTTTATTACAATTCTTTTACTAAAGCGAGAAGAATAAATGAAATTAGATTGTATAAGTAATATTAATAAGTAAATTTGTTATGTAAAAATAAACAAACAATTTATGATTAAATATTTAAATGCTCTCTTAAAAATATTAAAAAACTATAAACTTTATCTATTTCCAATATTAATTATGGAGCTAATATTTTTCATGAAGTACAATAGTAAATTTAACAAATTTAAAAATCTAAATAGTAATCAGTCATCAGATCCAATTCCATGCTCATTTTATGTTCTAAGAAAAATTGAAAGATTTATAATAAAAAATAATATTAAAACAATTTGTGATTTAGGATCTGGCTATGGAAAAATAATTTATTTCTTTGGATTTATCAAAAAATTTCAAATTGATGGTGTTGAATTAGATAATGAAATTTACAAAGATACATTATTTTTAAAAGACACAAATATAAATATTTTTAATGAAAATATTTTGAATTTTAAATTAGAAAATAAAAAATATGATTTGTTAATAATTAATGACCCTCTAAAAAGAATACAGGATTTTGACAATTTAATTAAGAAAATTAAAACTATAAATTATAAAGTGTTTATAGTTATGATTAATATTAGTTTAGATAAAATTAAAATAGCAAATGATAACTTGGAAATTATTAATAATAAGTTTTTTTCTAAAAATAGAAATGTTTTGTTTTTTAAAAAATAAAATTAACAATTAAGATTAGTTTTTTTTATAAAGTAAATTACATAATCTTTATTAATTTTTTTAGAACAATAAAGCTTATTATCAATTCTTAAATTTTTAGTAAATATATCCTTACTGTTAATTATAATTAGATTTGGATTAATTTTTTTATTTCTTTCAAAGTTTACAAATTTATCTATTAGCCTTTTGATTTCAAATTTTGGTATGATTAACTGTTGTGTGTGGAGAGGTGATGATTTTAAAATGTATTTTAGTTCTTCTGGAGTAAAATCCATACTGTTTTTATAAGTAGTTAGATTGTTTGCTTGATATTTAAAATAAAAAGTCTCACCTATGTTATTGTTAACAAATCTCCATCCTGATTTTTCATTTTTTATAAAATTATAAAAATCAATTTTATTAAGATTAAAAAATTTGAATATTTCTATTAGCTTATCCTCAATCATTTCATCAGTTAAAGAAGTAATAATAGCATAAGTGTTTGTTAAGTTTTTATAATCGTTAAGAATTAAATGTGTCTGTAGCATTGCATCAAAAGTTAAAATTTCAGTATTTTTGTTTAAATTAATTTTTTTAACTTCTGTAATTAATTGATCAAAATTTATTTTATCAGAATTCAAGTCATTTTTTTTGGATATTGTGTAGTTACTCAGTGTGTAGAAGATTAATAAAGATACTATTGATGTTTTGAATATATGGGTATTCCAAGAAAATACTCTTAAATAAATTGATATAATTAAAAAAGAAAAAGTTAGTGTTACAAAAAAAGATAGTGCAACAATCATGTTTGCAAAATTATATGCCTCACTTATTGTTGGTGATATAATTATAAAAATTAAGGGTGCCAAAAAAGACCCTAGAAAAATAAAATATAATAAATTTATACCTTCCATCTTATAAATTTTTTTAAATCTTAAAAATTGATAAAAAAGAGTTATAAAAATAAAAATAGTTACAAATCTAATTGATAATATTTTTTCTAAAAAATGACTTAAAAGTATTTTTTTTTTATCAATATCTAGCTCGAAAAGTCCAACTCTAATAAGCCAATCTGGTTCAGAATTTAATATAATAAATATAATTGGTATTGAAAAAAAAATGAAAGAAAATAATACTAAAAAAGTATCTTTAATATATTTAATAAAATTTTGATTAGAATCATGGGTTAAATATAAATAATAGATTATGAATGTAATGCCAGATATAACAAGATTATAATAATAGCTTCCCCACATAAGAGAAAAAATAAGTCCAATTAATATAAGTTGTTTAATCTTCAACTCATTATTTTTTTTAATTGAAATTAATAAAAGGAAAAATGAAAATAAATATAAATGAGAAATTGATGGTCTTGGTATTCTTAAATTATAAAGTTCACCCACTACACGCAAATAATTAATTTTATATAATTCAAAATACTCAATTAAATTTGGTATACAGAATAGAAAAATTGTTAAAAATATTGATTCAATTTTACTAATACCTAACTTTTCAAAAAAACTAATAAGAATTATTAAAAAAAACAAAATAATGAAAAATTCTAATATTATAAAACCATAAATATCAAAAAAATTAATAAATATAGAATGAAAAAGAATTGAATAAATCGGCAGAGGTAAAAATTTTAACTCTGTTAAATTAGGATCATAACTAGGATTAAAATTAAAATTAGACAAATTATAAATAAGAGTAAAATACTGCCAATCTTTAATTTCAAAAATAAGTTTAGTAAGTAGATCAATTTCTAATTTTGTATCAAAGAAGAAAAACCATTTAATAAAAAATAGTAATATACAGAGTGGTAAAATGTTATAAAAAAAAAATTTTTTTTCCATTAAATAAAATTAATCAATAAATGATTGGTGCCCTCGGCCAGACTCGAACTGGCACTCCGCAAGCGGCAAGGATTTTAAGTCCTTTGTGTCTACCAATTTCACCACGAGGGCATTTGTGAATTTCATGAGTATTTATTATAATATTTATATTTGAACAAGAATAATAAGTAAAATTTATTTAATCTTATTTTTCCATGTGCTGGTCTTGTGCTGGTTATCTTATAAAATCCCGTATGTATTTTTTTGGAATAGTTATTTAATTAAAAGTAATTTAGAATTTATGAGCAAATCTTAAAGTAAGTGCAGAAATATTACCGTCTTCTATCGCATAATATTCATAACCAAATTCCAACTGCTCAGATCCTAAGCCAATACCAAAAAATGGATCTGTACCTGAACCTAGCGCATCGCTTGAGCTACCTTGGCTAGTACTTACTGTTCCAGAAAAATCCCAACTGTGCATACCAGCTTTAACATAATAACCTTCTTGATTAAATTTTACAGCACCAGTTACACCATCACCTGTTATTTCAGTTTTAATATTTTCTGTTGGACCAGTTGTATTAGTTTTAATCTCTAAAGTTCCATAATTTACATAACTGCCTTCAATAGAAAAATTTGGAGCAATTTC
>Ga0115555_1002513_pt1 | contig 12246 bp, 7 predicted proteins | sample COGITO_mtgs_1104_2_FD_87285 | JGI IMG/M metagenome (GOLD analysis project Ga0115555, IMG submission 87285) | Pelagic marine microbial communities from North Sea - COGITO_mtgs_110407 | ecosystem: Environmental > Aquatic > Marine > Epipelagic | place: Germany:Helgoland, sampling site Kabeltonne... | reverse complement strand
TTTCTCCCCCTTGGGCCTCTTCTGCTGACATCTTTCCTCTTTTTCCCCCCCCCCCCTCCCCCCCCCCCCCCGATACCTCCATGTCCCCCGAACCACCACTTCGGCAAAAGGTTCTCACTACAATAGAAAGGGGTAGAACCCACGTCGGAAATCTTTTAGCCGAAAATCACCTCAAATCCTCTGCTCTCCGGAAACAACTTCGAGGGGTAGCTGGCTCCCTCCGCTCGAGAAAGTACCGCGGCGTGAAAGCGGGCTTTTGCTGTAGACCTACTGTCAAGCTTCTCAACTCCGCAAGGAATAAGCTCCTCGATGGCCTCGAGACTTTTTTCGAGGATTTAGGAATGAGGGTCAGCGTGAGCCCGAAGCTGACGCTGCTAATATGCTTCCTCCTCACCCTCATTGCGGGCACAGGCATGATCACTTTAAAGATGGAGAATCAGGGTCTGTATCTCTGGATCCCACAGGCGAACGACGATTGGTCAAACTTTGTCTTCAACCGAGACACTTTTGGTGGGCAGTCGAGGGACCAGCTTGTGCTCATCACCGGCAAAGACGGAGGCGACCTGCTGAATCACGAGTCCCTTTCAGCAATTATGGACTTTCACACAGCAGTGACCACGACTGTGTCGACGCCCGACGACGGCAAGACGTTCCAGGATTTATGCTTCCAAACTCCCGACGGCTGTGATGTGAGCAATTTCTTAGCGCTGTGGAACTACGACGCCGCAAACATTCCAATTGAAGCGGCGACAATACATGCTCAGATCAATGGATTTGCGGCGGTTTTGCCCACCGAAATTACGTTCGGCGGGCTCACGTACGCCCCCGATGCGGCACAACCTGACCCTGCGAATCCATCAGTCATCCTGGGAGCGAAGTCAGTCCGCATGGCCTACTCCATCACCAACAACGACGAGGCGGCAGCGTTGGAATGGGAGCAGGCTTTTCTCGACTGGACGGACCCTTACGATTCGGATAGCATCAGTATTCACCGCATCGCGAAGCGCTCTATCGACGACGAAGTCATAAGGCTGGTGTCGGGAGACAGTCCACTTTTCGCGGGCGCAATTCTCGCTATCGTGGCGTGGCTGGCTTGCACGTTTGGAAAGATGAACAAGGTTGAGTCGAGATTCCTGGTAACATGGGCGGTCTTGGTCGAGATTCTCTTCTGCCTTATCTTCGCCTTTGGCATGCTGGGCTACTGTGGCTTCATCATGTCCTCTCTAAACGCCATGGTACCGTTCATCGTCGCTGGAGTATCGGTGGACGATATGATTGTGATCGAGGACTTTTTCAACAAGGCCCAGGGTAAGAAGAATCGCATGGGCGAGACGATGAAGGCCGCGGGCGTGGCCATCACCATCACTTCCGTAACCTCGATCGTGGCATTTTTGTCCGGCAGCTGGTTGGACATGCCCGGAGTTGCTAGCTTCTGCCTCACGTGCGCCTTTGCGTTCACTTGGGACTTCTTTCTCAACGTGACACTTTTCCCCGCGCTAATTGTCCTAGATCAGCGGCGTATCGAGGCGAAGGGACACTTCTTGTGTCCATGTTACATTACAGTAGACGACTTCGAGTTTGATGACATTGCGGACGACGACGACGACGACGACGACGACGACTATGACAACGGCGACGGGCGCTCGGAGAGCGTCGGATTGGGGCGCAACGCCAGCATCAGTCTCCGCGACTCCGTGTTTGGTCGCAACACCTTTGTGGACATCAATGCCTTGCGCATCGACGGGGGCGGACCGACAGGCTTGGAGGCCTTCATGGTTGGTAAATTCGCCCCGTTCCTTACTAAATCGGCTGTCCAGGCATTCGTCGTTCTCTTCTCCTTGGCGGCCGCCGGTACATTTGGGTATATGAGTCAGTTTACGCCGGTTGGCATTAATGTCGCGGACGTCGTACCCGACGACTCTTACATCACTGTATACATGGAGCAGGTCAGCACGTACTGGAAGGGTGAGGGCATCAGGCCCCTTTCCATTGTCGTGAGAGATCTAGACTACACCAGCCTTGAGGAGGTCGGGGAGATGACCGAGTACTTTGATTGGGTCGAGACACTCCCTTACACTGCGAGCGATGTGGGTGGTTCCACGGGAGGCTGGTACAAGAACTATGTTCGATTTCTCCAAGCGAATGGACTAAATCAGTACGCCGACTTCAACAGCCGGTTGGCGGAATTCTTCCAGACCGAGGGTGGCAAGGCTTTTGCCAACGATGTAGTTTGCGTGACTGGGACAGAAACTGGCACTTGCTCCGGAGTGAAGACTTCCCGATTCCTAGTTTGGAACAAAAGCCGCGATAACACGGCAGTTCTCCATTCCATGAGCAAGGAGATGTCGGATAAACTCGATTCATATCGATTGGACGCATTCGTGTTCACAGAGGAATTCTTGTACGCCATGACGGACTCTGTCATGTACGATTACATCATGAGCAACCTCGGCCTCACCCTGGCCCTGCTTTTTGTCGTTATGCTAATTTTTACAGACAACATTAGCTGCTTTTTTATCACTGGCATGGTGCTCATGATCGATCTCAATTTACTGGGGATCATGTACTTCTGGGGCGTGAACGTCAGCAGCGTAAGTTTCGTATGTTTAGTCATGAGCGTCGGCCTCAGCGTTGACTATTGCGTGCACATTGGGCACGCCTTCACGCACTCCCACGGAGACACACCCAACGAGAGGCTCGTTGAGGCGGTCAAGATGATGGGAACGAGCGTCATGAAAGGGGGCGGCACGACGTTCCTCGGCACGGTAGTCCTCGCGGGAGCGAGCTCGGACGCCTTCAGGGTCTTCTTCAAGATGCTCTTCAGCACAGTGACGCTGGGAGTCACTCATGGCATCTTGGTTCTTCCCGTCTTCCTAGCCGTCTTCTACAACATTGTCGGTGGAGGGAACAAGAAGGGGGAGCATAAGACGGAGAAGCAGACGGAAATGGCAGAAAGATGATACTTGGGTCGTTGAGCAGCCGATAATGAAGTTCTCGTGTTTGACACAAAAAAAAAATCCTAAATTTCTAACCCAAAGAAAGTCTACAAATTTTACAAGTTACCGGTCCTGTTGTCTTGCCGCCCTCCAGTGGCAGAGTTCGACTGTGCAGGAGAACTGGGCTGTATCAGAAAATCCGTGGTATAATGATTTTCGTGCAGGCTGTTCATGAACTCTTGATTGCTGAAGTCCACTTCGACAGGTTGCGCGACACCTGCAGATGCTAAATCAGCGTAGGTGCCCTCTATCTTATACGTCGGGGGTGCAGTTGAGTTCGGCGCAGTGCCGTTGTCACCACCGATTCTCGGTCCAAGGCCGTCATTAGCTAAATTAGGCGGAAATAATGCTAGCTCTATGTCTCCCCCGCCCCCTTGGCTGTTACTATTGCTAAAACCCTCCGCCACCGTATTATAAGATATACCAGACCCGCCCAAAGGACTGCTCATTCCACCGGAGGTCGAGCCCAAGTTACCTGGTAAGAAAGAGGTTTGGGCGACAATCATCGTGTTGTTGTTTGGCTCCCTAATCTCTGGGACATCGACAAATACTTTCTCGTCAATTCTATAGAGTTGATTGCCATAGAAAAACGTCAGGAACTGGAAAATAGATAGGGGAATGAGAGTGCTGAAAATGTTACTTTTCAGTTCGAGCAGAGCCTCGATCGATTTTTCTGAACATTGGCTTGGTTCAAATCGCACCCCTGATGTATCTTGCAGGCAACTAGAGAATTCCATCATGGCATCTGTGGCGTTTGCTGACGTCATGGGATCTATCGCAATGAGCTCTTCGTAAGACATGCCGATATTGTCTTCGCACAAGCCGCAGACGAAATCTATGACTGTTACATGGTGGGAAATCCAAAATACTAGCATTACTGACCATGATGCTTCTGCAAAGTTGCATCCACAAAACCAGCATATCATGGTTTTGTCATCCGTTTGGGCCCCCTTGTATCCGCAGAGAGGAATTGATAGAGCTATTATCAGGTTCACGGCTGCTTGAGACCCACCTTCAAAATTTTCGTTTTCGTTCTTTTCATAAATGAAGAGACCTATTTCCACGAGAGCAGCTATCGCTGACAAAATCATTACCTTCTTCACAAGATCATCTTTCTTCTTATTGCGGAGTGGGATGCCAAGCCAAGTTTCCGGCACCGCCTCTACGGGAGGTGCGTTGGATACCAAAATACCATTCGAATCAGGCATTGCCACCTTCTCTACCCAATTTTATCTGTACAAGAACAGCTTTAAAGCCTTTGGGAAACTGCCTAAGCTCTTCACCCTCTGCAAGGTGAGCGCTTGGCAGCGGGATGCCACGCGCTTTTGTGTCTGGGAGAGGGGCGTACAACACAAGTAAGCGTATATTCTCCCTTTAATAGATCCCTTCGACGCACTTTTCTTCTGAACACCTTATAAGATAGGGTGAACACACCTCAACACTGCCCTTAAAACAAAGAGACTTGGCTGTTTGTTCTGCCTAAGAGTCCAATTTCCAAATAGTGCTGCTTCCCTTGTAGTGAATATGCCTTCAATTAGTATTTATTCGCCGTATATAATAATTGTATTCCTGCTTTTAGACTTTGCTGCCCACTTGCTCAGCACGTGCTCAGACAAAAACTTCGTCTCGTCCCAAAAAAAAGACTTAGAATTTTTTGGAGCCGTTTCTCAAATCGTTCCAAAAGTGTAGGACAAACAAATCAAAGTAAAATGGGACGAAAATTGGCATCGCGGTCGCGATCAAGATCTCCGCGCCATTCAAGTCGAGGAAGGAAAACACCAGTGCACTCCTCTGATGAGGAGAGCTTAACTTCCTCAGAAGATGAACACCGCAGAAAGAAGTCAAAGAAGAAGAAGAAGAGGTCGAAGGGAAAAAAAAAGAATGATGATGGCTCATCAGATGAAAGTTCTATAGATATGCCTAGCGATGACGATCATCATAGCGATGATGATGATGATGTTCGTTTTACTGACAAGTCAATCTACAGAGAGGGTAATGAAGATGAAGATGTCAACATCATTCTAAATGAGATTCGAACGAACCTCCGCACGAAGCTCCTCACCGATAATGCCAGGAACCTGAAAAAGCTTGCTGGCTATTATCGGTCCGCGGACAAGGATGGCCATGGCCTCCTCTCGAGGAATAAATTCAAGTCTATCACCATGACAAAGCTCAAAGGAAGAAACAAGCTCAATCGGGGCGAGGTGCTGTTCATGCTGGAGAAGCTCCGCGCAAGGAAAAAAGGCTTCATAAACTACGAAAAACTAAAAGAAGTACTGACTGACGGAGAGGTATTATTTGATGATGATGATGACGAAAGTGGATGGCAGGGCTTCACATCTGAGGAGTGGGCTGTTCGCACTGGCTCCGTCGGCGAGTTTTTACAGAATATTGGGACTCCACAGGATCGGCGCAACTTCCGTGACTTCATGACTGTCATTGAAGGATTCGAGCGGAGCCATGGCACTGATAGCAAGCGGAGTATTAAAATTGAAAAAATTGGCAATGTAGTGAATGTCAAACTTGGACCAATGCTGAGTGTTGCGATGAAGTTTTATGTCGAATAGAGCACAGCCGGTCAACGTGCGTGTATGGAATAAGCTGTGAAACTACGATGTGCTTTTTTTAGTTACGACGAATCTTGTTTTCATTTTTCCAACTTACATTGTGTTTTTCATCTTTTCATTCGGATCTTCGAATCTTCAACTCGCACATATCAAAAATTGCCCAGTAGTGTACATAAATTTCTAAGGAAGTGATTTTGAAATTCCGCCGCTGTATTGAATCTTTCCTACCGATCCGATAGAAGAAAAGAACGCTCGCCCGCCTTTCTCTTGACAACGACAAATCAGATCATCGTCACTTCTTCAGAGAATGATCCGTCAAGCAGCACTTGGCCCCAACAGGAGCCGCTTAGCAGCGACTTTTCAGCGACGTCACTACATGGGTAACCGCACTGTTGGCATCTTGGCCGAGATATATAACAAGTGGGAGCGCCGGGTCCCTCTCACACCCTCGCACTGCAAAACTTTGACAGAGTCTGGCAACAAGGTTGTTGTGCAGCCAAGTAACCATCGTATTTTTACAAACGATGAGTATGCTGCCGCCGGAGCGACTATTAACGAAGACCTGACCGATTGCTGCCTCGTACTTGGAGTTAAGCAACCCTCTTTGAATACCATTCGGTCCAGCACGGAAAAGTCCTACCTATTCTTCTCGCACACTGTGAAGGGACAGCCTGAAAATATGGAACTTCTTCAGACGATCAAGCAGCAGAATCACAGGCTATTTGACTATGAGCTCATCGTTGATGAATCGACTGGGATCCGCACGGTAGCTTTCGGTAAATTCGCGGGCATGGCCGGTATGTGCGATGTACTCCAAGCCTATGGCCAGCGCTTACTATCCTCCGGATACTCGACCCCGTTTCTCAACATTCCTATGACTTACATGAGTCGAGACCTTCCCACGATGAAGTCGCAAGTTGCACTGGCTGGCGATGCGATAAAACAGGGAGCAACAAAGGGAAACCACCATGTATTCTGCTTCACGGGTGGCATGGGGAATGTGAGCACCGGCGCGCAGCAAATTTTTGAGGAGTTGCCTCATAGATATGTTAGTGTAGAGGAGCTACACGATTTGCGGAAAAACCCGGATCAGTGGGACGACAAGATTGTGTATGGCGTTGTGTGTTATGAGAATGATATTGTTAGGAAAAAGGGCGCTGCAGAGGGCGATGTCGTGAATGTGGATGACTACCGCAAGTATCCTGGGAATTACGAGAGTATTTTTGCCTCTAGCGTGGCTCCTCATATTAATGTCCTGGTAAACGGGATATACTGGGATGAGCGCTACCCTCGCTTGCTGACCAATAATGAGATGGCTTCGTTGTGGAACCGAGATGGGGGTTGCCATCTAATGGCGATCGGAGATGTGAGCTGTGACATTGGGGGCAGTATTGAGTTCATGAGCCGATCAACGAGCATCGAGAGCCCCTTCTATAGCTACGATCCCGTCTCCCAGCGAAGCGTTGATGACATCAACGACCAAGGCGTTGCGATACTAGCCGTCGACATCTTGCCCAGTGAGTTGCCAAAGGAGAGCAGTGAACACTTCGGAAATAACCTTGTGCCTTTGGTTGAGGAGCTGGTGGATGATGCAGGCTCGCGTGGTGTGTGCAATGATGAGCTTCTCAGCGACGAATTGTTGAATGCATGCATAGCAGCGAAAGGAAAGCTCACGCCGAAGTATAAGTATATAGATGTCTTCACCAAGGAATGGAAGGTCGCGAAGGGGAGGAAGAGCTTGGTCGACCCTGTCAGAATTCTTGAGCTGGAGGGACACTTATTCGACAGCGGTTTGATCAATAACGTTCTAGATTTGTTGGAGGCAGAGAACGTTGATGTGGAGATGGTCAAGTGCGAAATCTTGGGCCGAGAGAAGATCAAGGATTCTCCCCAGTCGGTCGGTAGCAGGCTCCCTTCCTCGGCTGTGTTCAAGATTACTCACGAGAGCCCCAATAAACTCAACGAAATCACCAATAAGATCAGTATTCTTACCGAGTTGCTAACCGTCGCGGAGGCGAATGTCGTTGTTAGTGGTGAGCGGGAGGGGGAGATGGAAGCAGACGAGAGGAAGGCGATGCTCGCGAAGGTGACGGACCAGAGGCAAAAACGTGTTCTCGTGTTGGGGGCAGGAAAAGTTGCCAAAAGTTGCAGCGAGTACTTGGGGGGGGGTGACCGGAGCAAGGCTCTTCACCACGTGACTGTGGCAAGCAATATAAAGAGTGAGGTTGATCTTGTTGCCAGCGCCGCGGTGGACAGCGAAGGTGTTGTATTCGATGTTCTCAACGACGATAAGAAGCTTAACGGCTTAATTAGCAAGTCGGATTGCGTCGTTTCTCTCTTGCCCGCCACGATGCACCCTCACGTTGCAGAATTCTGCATCGAGAATGGCACAAACTTAGTGACTGCAAGTTACGTTAGCCCCGAGATACAAGCGCTCGACGAGCGATGCAAGGACGCTGGTATTACAATATTGAACGAAGTTGGCGTCGATCCAGGAATGGATCACATGAGCGCCATGAAAATTATGGACGATATCAAAGAAAGAGGGGGTCGGGTCTCGAGTTTCTCGAGCGTGTGCGGTGGTCTGCCCGCTCCTGAGGCTGCAAATAACCCCCTCATGTACAAGTTTAGCTGGTCCCCTCGAGGCGTGATTACCGCGAGTAATAATGGGGCGACATATCTTCAAGACGGCGAGAACGTCGTAGTTGCTGGTGAGGAAATGCTCGACCATGCCCGGCCACTTAGCTACAACCCCTGGCAGACGCTGCGTATTGAGTGCTTGCCGAACCGCGACTCGACCATCTACAAGGATATCTATGGCATCAAGGATGCGGACAGCATTTTTCGCGGGACTTTGCGGTACGGCGGCTTCAGCAAGATCATGTACGGTTTCAAAAAGCTTGGACTCATGAATGAAGAGGAGTGCGGAAGTACCGACTGGGCTGGGGTAATCAGGGGACTCGTCGAGAGAAAGGGCTACAAAAATATTGGCGAATGCATACAAAAAGAGGGTGAGTGAGCAGGGTCGAGAAGGCCTGGGGGGTGGTGAAGGAGAAAAGGAAGGAGACAAAAAGTTGAATCAAATCAAGGAAACGGTCTCACACACATCGTCGTCCCCTTGAAAAAATATATTACGTTTTTCCTTGCCTCGTCTTCTATCGTTACCTAAACGTTTAGCCAATTACTCGCAGAGTGACGCCAAGGAAGTTGTAGACTGCCTGATCTTCCTGGGATACAGTGAAGAGGCTGTGAAGCAACCAAATAGCATCATCGGCAGCTTCAGCGATCTACTAGAGGCGAAGCTAACTCTCGAGCCGCATGAAAGAGACGTTGTGCTAATGCACCACGATATTATCGGCGACTTTGGAGACAGGGAGGAGTATCACACGTCCACTATGACCTGTTATGGCACGGAAGAAATGACCGCCATGTGCAAGACCGTTGGATATACGGCAGCTGTTGGGACAGAGATGGTTTTAGATGGTACGATTCCCGAGAATGGCGTTGTTGTCCCGATGAAAAAGCATATATATGAGGTGAGCATTGACAGCTATTCACCACGCCGACCCCTTTTTTCTGCTCTCTAACCCTGGGTGTGATTTTACTCAAACCAACCAAAACCAAACCAATTTGATTTGCAGCGCGGATTGGACCTCCTTGAGCAGGAAGATTTGATTTTCGAAGAGAGGATGAGGGTAAGTGTGAAATAATTGTTTGAAACCACGACCGGGAGTTTTCCTGTGGTAACTATCGCATACTTTTCTGTTATTATATATCATCTCTTTGCAACATGACGAACGAAGTCCGGCCCTATTTTAACTTCTCCAAGGCATGCAGTTCTGCCTGCAAGTTCGAGTTTTGCATCTGCGCCAAAGCGAGCTCCTCGCTCAGCGCTGACATTATCGCGTCATTTTCCCTCGCCTCTTTTTCTCTAAACTCCTCCGACTGCACTCCGCTGGTCAGAGCTTTTCTCAGCCGCCGATTCATCTCGATGATCTGCATCCTCTGGCGGTTGTTTTCGTCGGCGATTTTTATTTGCTCGTCGGCCCAACTCCGCCATTCTTTGCGATCAATTTTTCCATCGCCATCTGTGTCAACATCAGCAAAGGCTTCCTCGGTATTGGCATTGTCATTGTCATTGTCGTTGTCAGCTGGATCTTCCTCGTCGTAATCTATCTTCTCGGCCTTGATCTTCTCCTCGAGGTTGAGCTTTTGATTCTTTATTTTTTCCAGCTCCTTGAGCACTATCTGTTCCGAGACCACCTTTATTCCCTTGGACTTTTTAAACTTTCGCAAAAATTCCCTGATGTCGTGCATCTCGTCCTCGTTGTATTCACAGTCATCATCAACACTGCTTTCGCCATTTTTGTGGTCCGGTTTAGCACAGCTTTCAATTAAAAGCGGTTCCATCTCGCTAATTTCACGCGCGAACCCCTCCATATTTCCCCACATATCGTGAAAACTGTCGTTCATATGCTGAGCCGTATTCTTGCTGGCCTCCTCGACCCCCTTGCCCACCTCATCGATCACAAGATTGATAAGCTCAGGCTGGGTAATGTTTCGTTTTTGGCAGTGCTCCGTAGCCGCCCGGATAATGTCTGTGGTAGGGTTGATCAACAATTTGTTCTTCGGCTCGAGGTGAACGCGGGCATCGTCTGCAGAGAGAAAGCTGGAATGAGCATTGCTGGGCCCGACATCAATCTCCATTGCAAGCTCCCGAATGTTGGTGTTGCCCTGTTTTTTGTCATCCCTCACAAAGAATGCGTCAATCTCCGTGTGCGTTACCACATTGTTGGGCATCGCCTCAAGGCTAGTTACGTGGGCTTGAAACTCATTCCAAGAAATTGTCCCATCGTGGTTAGAATCTATAGCCGAGAATATGTCAGAGGCATCAAAAGTGGATCCACTTGCATTCTTGTGTGTGAAGAAGTCACGCAGTTTTGGTTGGGAGGTGATAACACTGGTAAGCTCGGCGAGCGATATCGTGCCTGAGTGGTCTATGTCGATTTCAGAAAACAATTTCTTGAGCTCCAGCCTCCGCTCCACCTTCTGTCCACTGCTGAAGATCGTGCCACGCTTGGGACGTGACATGACTAGGGGGGGGGGTGAAGGGAAAGGGTTAATGAGGCAAGTATTGCTCGTTTCCAGGGGGCTGTTGGGGAGATATTTCACACGGGGGCCGCCGCCGGCCGCCGGCCGCCGGGCATGAGAAACCTCTCTTTGCGGAAAACCCTCTCTTTGAATTCTCACAAAACCTCACATATAGATCTCCTCCTCTCCTCCCACGCGACAACGTTAATTATTTATCGTTAATTATTTATCTAAAGATGAAAGCCAAAGGACTTATTCTTCTTCTTCTTCTTCTCATGATTAGCACCAGGGCTAATAAACGTGAAGTTCGATGGTGGATGGCAGCCAACTCACTTCAGTCGAACCTTGATTTCATCTTAGAGAACCCGGATGTGATCACTGGCGTGTATACTTACGCCTCTGCGACAGTCCTAGATGATGGTCAATTTACCTGTGTGATTGAAAACACAAATTGCGGAAACAATACATGGATGACTTCTCACCTGCAACCCTATGTCGATCTGAACCTGACTGTCACTCCCGCTCTCGGTCTCACGAACCGTTCGCTAGTATCTGGTGCTGCTTTAAAGGGTGTAAATGACGTGGTGTTGTGGGCAAAATCCCAAAAAAATATAATAACAGGTCTGATGCTCGACTTTGAACCAGACACCAGCAACTCTACGTGGGTAGAAATGTACTCTGATTATGTCCGAGCACTCTCCGAGGGTATGCACAGTGTCGGGATGTCTTTGGAGATGTGCACGGCTGCCTGGGGTATTCTCGATGGACACTCAACGCCTGAGGGTTATGGAATCTTCTCGAAAACTGGTGTTGATGTGATGATGTCAATGTCATCAACGTATTTCGGCACAAACATTACGAAAAATAAAGAGAATGTTATGAATGAAATTGAGCAAGGGGTCTCTTTAAGCCAACTGGCCGTTGGGATCGGCACAATGATATCGTCGCCGTGTCCAACTGGTGAAGGAAAGTGGGATTACGAATGGACAGAAGCTGATCTGAGATCATTCACGGACTGGATTGGGGAAACGAAGGACATCCGCCGTTTAGATTTTTGGCGCGCCGATATTGATAACGAGGGTGACTGCACAGAAAAATATTACTTTGATGTTGCTCGGAATTTCTTAAATCTTACCACCTAGGCCTAAAAATGATTTGTAGAGGAGAAACTGTTTTGCTTGGAAATATCAGTTGTGCTTTCTCAAATTTAGTACCTCATTGGGTTTCTTTCCGTATCTTGCACAGCCTTTGTATGATGAGTGGGTAGCTCTATAACAAGTTGGCCTTCGATAACATTTTCCTCCACTGGCCGCTTTAGTTTCTTGAAGCCAAATGCCCACAGAGCATACACTGAAATCATCGCGGCAATGGACCCTATTGCTGTTCCGACAAATGTAGCTCCACAGTTCTCGGCTTGGCCATTCATAAAACATCTTAAAGGGCTGTCAACTCCCGGAGCAACGCTCGGAGCAACGCTCGGAGCAACGCTCGGAGCAACGCTCGGAGCAACACTCGGAGCAACACTCGGAGCAACACTCGGAGCAACACTCGGAGCAACACTCGGAGCAACACTCGGAGCAACACTCGGCATG
>Ga0115555_1002509_pt1 | contig 12254 bp, 10 predicted proteins | sample COGITO_mtgs_1104_2_FD_87285 | JGI IMG/M metagenome (GOLD analysis project Ga0115555, IMG submission 87285) | Pelagic marine microbial communities from North Sea - COGITO_mtgs_110407 | ecosystem: Environmental > Aquatic > Marine > Epipelagic | place: Germany:Helgoland, sampling site Kabeltonne... | reverse complement strand
CCTAGTACTGCAGGGCCGTTGACTTGCCCCAAAACACGCGATACGCGAAGGCGGTGTAAGCAATGATCACGGGGAAGACCACGGCTACGCCGTAGAAAATAACCAACAGCGCTTCCGGCGAGCTGGCCGCTTGCCAGAAGTTGAGCTTATCTATTACCAGCCACGGGAACAGGCTGTAGCCCAGCCCGTAGGAGGACAGCAAAAAGATGCCGATGCTCGCCATAAACGGCACTGCTGCGCCGTACTGGTTGCCCGCATGCAGGCGAGAAGGCAGGCGATTTAGACTGCGTGAAATAACCAAAAACAGCACCAAGGTCATGAGCGGGATAGGCAGCAGCATGATGACGTTGGGAAAGCTAAACCACTTTTCAAAAATGCGCGGGCTCGCCCATGGTGTTCCGATAGAGATCGCCACGACCCCGAGGGCGGTGAGCCACAGGCTGCGCTTGGCCCACTCAACGGCTTTGAATTGCAAGGCACCCTCGGTTTTCATGATGAGCCAACTGGCGCCTAGCAAACGGTAAGCGGCGATGAGCGCGATGCCAATGACCGCGCTAAAGACGTTGCCAGTGGTGGTGTTTTGAAAGCCAATGATGAGCTGGCCTAGCATGAAGCCCTGCGACCAAGAGGCTAGGAGTGAGCCCACATAAAACGCGCGATCCCACCATGGGCGATACGGTGCCTTGGCCTTTACGCGGAAGTCAAATGCCACGCCACGCAAGGTGAGTGCCGCCAGCATCACGGCGACCGGCAAATACAAGGCGCCGAGTATCACGCCATGTGCCAATGGAAACGCGACGAGTAAGACGCCAACGCCCAAAACCAGCCACGTTTCATTGGCATCCCAGAAGGGGCCGATGCTGGCGATCATGCTGTCCTTTTCGCTGAGATCGCTGGTTTGGCGTAGCAAAATGCCAACCCCTAGGTCATAGCCGTCCAAGATGACGTAGGCCACCATGGACATGGCCATGATCAAAGCGAACACCAAGGGCAACCAGCCGGCTGGGCTGGTCAAGTCAATACCTAACTCAAGCATGTGATAACTCCCCGTCTAAGTCACCGATGTTATCGGCATCGTCTAGCGCATCCATTGCCGCCTTCTTGGCTAGGTAAAACACGGTGGTGACGTACGCCGCCAGCAAGACGGCATAAAGCACCAAATACATGGCTAGTGATGCGGCGATGTTGCCTGTGGCAACGTCAGACGCGGCGTCCGCGGTGCGCAAGACGCCATAGACCAACCACGGTTGGCGGCCAATTTCAGTGACATACCAGCCAGGAACGACGGCGAACCAGCCCGCGAAGCTCATCAGTGCCAACCCCTTGGCTAAGTAGGTGGAGGGCGGGGCTTGGCCGCGTAGTTGCCGGACGCTCCACCAACTGACGCCAAGCATCAGGAGGCCAACCCCGACCATGATGCGGAAGGCCCAAAAAACGGGCCCAACGGGGGGGTGGTCTTCGCCAAACGCGCTCACACCTTTGATTTCGCCGTTGATGTCATGTGTGAGGTAGAGCGAGGCCAACTTGGGAATAGCGATTTCGTAATGGTTGCTTTGGGTTTCGGCATCGGGTATGGCGAACAGCACCGCGCCAACACCTTTCTCCGTGTGCCAAATGCCCTCCATGGCTGCCAGCTTTGCAGGCTGGTGCGCCAAGGTGTTGAGGCCGTGCAGGTCGCCCACCAAAATTTGAACCGGAATGAGCACAGCGGCCACCCACACACCCACGCGCAGGGTTGCTTGGATTTCTTGGGAGCGATCGCCTTTCAGCCAGCGGAAGGCGCTCAGCCCCGCAACCAAAAATGCCACAGTCAAGCCTGAGGCCAGCAACATATGGATCATGCGGAAAGGAAAAGAGGGGTTGAAGATCACGTCGAACCAGCTCAGCACATAGGCCTTGCCATCAATCATTTCGAACCCGCTGGGCGTTTGCATCCACGAATCTAAGGCCAAGATCCAAAACGCCGAGGCGGTGGTGCCAAACGCAACCAACCACGTTGCGAGGGTGTGCACCCATTCGCTGACACGCCCGCGGCCAAACAGCATGATGCCCAACATGGTCGCCTCTAGAAAGAACGCGGTGAGCACCTCGTAAGCCAGCAGGGGGCCAGCGACATTACCGACGGTGTTCATGAACCCGGGCCAGTTGGTTCCAAACTGGAAGCTCATGGTGATGCCGCTAACCGCGCCAATGGCGAAGGTGAGGGCAAAGATCTTGATCCAAAATTGATAGGCCGCCATCCAGTGGACCTGACCCGTTGACAGGAAACGGGTTTTGAAAAATATCAGAAACCAGCCTAGGGCAATGCTGATAGTTGGGAAGAGGATGTGAAATGTGATGTTGGCTGCAAATTGCATACGCGCCAAGATCAGTGCGTCAAATGACTCCATATTGGACTCTCTTCTATGTTTATACTACTACTTAATTATATTCTAATGTTTTGCTTACCAGCGTCATTGATTTCTTCTCGATGCGATAACTAGCCGTTATGCTTTCGGTTTTCTTGTTCGCTTGCGTTAACCCCAATGACTGCCACTATGCAAACACCCAGCGCCACACTCGCACACTTCGCCGCAAATACGGTCTTTGCAGACATCCCGCCAAGCGTTATTCGTAAGACAGAGGACTTGCTCGTGGACTGGGTGGGATCAGTGGTTGCCGGGCATGGCGCACGTGCGGTAGAGAGCATTGCGCAATTTGCGCGGGCCGCGGGGCCGATAACGGGGCCGAGTGAGCAGATCAATGCGCGCCGGGGCACCAGTGCATTTTTTGCGGCAATGGCCAATGCGGCGGCCTCGCACGTCGCCGAGCAAGATGATGTGCATAACGGCTCCGTATTTCATCCCGCCACCATTGTGTTTCCCGCCGCACTTGCCGTTGCGCAGGAGATCGGTGCCAGTGGCAAAGACTTTTTAACCGCGGCCGTGGTGGGCTACGAGGTCGGGATTCGTGTCGGTGAGTATCTTGGGCGTCCGCACTACCGCATCTTTCACACCACGGGGACTGCGGGCACCTTGGCGGCTGCGGCGGCTGTCGGCTCTCTGTTGAAATTGACGCCCGATCAAATGCTGCACGCCTTTGGTTCGGCAGGCACGATGTCGGCTGGCTTATGGGAGTTTTTGCGCACGGCGGCAGACAGCAAGCAACTGCACACGGCGCACGCGGCGTCCACTGGCCTCATGGCCGCCACGCTGGCGAAAGACCAATTTACAGGTGCAACGCAAATTCTAGAGGGCGCCCAAGGAATGGGCGCTGGCATGTCTAGCAACACCGACGTTGCGTGTCTAACCGATGGCTTAGGTCAGCGTTGGGCGACGGCGGAGACCTCGTTTAAATACCACGCCAGTTGCCGACACACCCACCCTGCGGCGGATGCGTTATTGGCGGTCATGCAGGCGCATGGTTTGCAAGTGAGCGACATCGCGGACGTGGAGACGCGCGTACACCAAGGCGCTGTGGACGTACTGGGGCCTGTGGTGAACCCAAGCACCGTGCATCAAAGTAAGTTTTCAATGGGAACAGTCTTGGCGCTGGTGGCGCAGTTTGGCCACGCCGGGCTGAGTGAGTTCGATGGACACTTTCAAACCGAGGTCACCACGTCGTTTTGTGCCAAGGTGCGTATGGTGGTTGATGGGGAAGTGGACACCGCTTACCCCAAACGGTGGATTGGCAAGGTCGTCGTTCGTACCAATGATGGTCGCTTGCTAGACGGTCGTGTTGACGAGCCCAAAGGCGACCCCGGCAACACCTTGTCGCGTGACGAAATTACCGCAAAGGCGCTGCGCCTAGCCCACTACAGCGGCGGCGTTGACGCCCAGACCATGACCGCACTCATTGATCGGTTGTGGGGTGTTGCTGAGTGGAACGTTGTGCCGCACCTGCTCCCGCAAGCGCGCTAAGGGCTTGGCGCGAGAAAAGGCTTTTGCAACCAAGCCAGCCAGGCTCCCGCGAATAAGATCGCTGCAGAGACAATAAACCCGGTTGCGAGCCCCCCTGCGTTGTCTGAAATCCACCCGGTCAGCGCGGGCCCCAATATTTGCCCCGTTGCAAAGATGCTGGTAAACACGGTGATGGCCGCCACCCATTGGGTTTGCGGTAGGTTGTGCTTAATGAATGCCGTCGTCGATGCAACGGCAGTCGCCAAACACGCACCAAAAATCGCACCTGATATGTAAAGGCAAACCACTATCACCATGCCAGAGGCTTGGCTACCGGTGAGTGCAAAGTAGCCCGGTATCAGGCACGCGATTGCCAACAGAGTATTGATTATGGCGAGGCACTGACCGCCTTTGAAGGTGTCGAGTGCCTTGGCCCATATTTGAGCGCTGAACAAACCCAGCACGCCCATGGTGATGTAGAAAGCTGTCAAGCTCGTGTCTTGCCAGCCAAGTTCGCGCAACATTGCCATGATGAATGTCATGTAGCCGATGTAGCCCATACCAAAGCAAAAATAGCCAGCAGCAATCTTGGCGTAACGCGAGATGGCCGTGCTGTCACCCGTGGTTTTGCGCGGCGGTGAAACGGGCACCGACGCACTGGGTTTCCACATGAGAAAGGTCATCAGCAGGCCCGTTGCGCCCAGCACGTACCAACCAAGTTGCCAAGGGTGCGCCATGCCCCACTCGGCGCCCAGTGTCAGCGTGAGTGGTACCAACAGGGCGCAAATAATCATGCCAAAGCCACCGCCCGCATAGTAAATACCCAAGAGCAAGCCCGAGCGCTTGGGGTGGGCGCTCGCGAGTTGGGCGATTAAGACGGTGCCGCCCGCGAAGACAGATGCGCTAGTGAAACCAGATAAAAACCGCAACAAACCAATGGCAGTGGGCTGAATAAACAGTCCGCAAAGCCCCAGGAAAATGCTGGTTAAAACGCCGCCAATGACGAAAGATCGCGCAGACGAAAACCGTGTGATCACCCAAGAGAGCGTGAGGGCACCCACGAGGTAGCCCATGGCATGGGCCGTGTTCATGGCGCCCAGAGTGAAATAAAGCCAACCCAAGTCGTCGCGCATGGACGGCACGAACAGCGCGTAAGAGAAACGCGCCAAGCTCGCTCCCAAACTGGTACCCAGCGCCAAGCCAATAGCCGTTAGAACGGGCTGGCCTTGTAGCCATGCGAGTACCGATGATTGGGGAGGGGAGTCGCTTGTGTGGCTCATATAGATGTGGTGTTCACGTACCCAACACGCCCGCAGACCGCGCCCGATTTAGATGTCTTGCAGCCAGTGGGCGACCGCACGCCCGATGTCGGCCCCCGAGTCTTCCTGAATAAAGTGCAGCCCCTTTACCGTCACCTCGGTCTGGTTGGGCCACGTCCGGCAGAAGTCTCGCTGTGCGCCGACCAAAATAGACCCCGGGTCGGCGTTGATGAACAGTTTGGGTATGGTGCTTTGCGCCAACCAGTCTGCATAAGACTGCACCAGTGCCACCATATGGGGCGGCTCACCTGCAATGGGGATCTCGCGCGGCCAGTTCAGCATGACTTGCCGGTCGGGTGCGTCCGCAAATGGTGCGCGATACGTTGCCATTTCTTCATCAGTGAGCGGTCGCATGATGGAACTTGGCAACACCCCTTCAATAAAAAGGTTGCGGTTCAAGATCAGATCTTCTCCCTTGGGTGATCGAAACCCTTGGAAGATACCGCGCGCCTTTTCTGGCCAGTCATCCCATGTGGGCAATGGCATGACCACGGCTTCCATGTAGGCGATGCCACGCACGGCGTCTGGGTGGTTTTGCGCCCAATGAAAGCCCAAGGCACTGCCCCAGTCATGGATCACCAAGGTGACCTTCTCGGTAATACCCAAGGTCTGTAACAACCCGTCGAGGTAGCGGTAAGAGGTCGCGAAGCTGTATCGATCATCACCGTCGCTGGCGGGCAGCTTGTCAGAGTCGCCGTGCCCGATGAGGTCTGGCGCGATCACGCGACCCAATGGTGCCAGTGCGGGCATCACATCGCGCCATAAGTAGGAAGAGGTGGGGTTGCCGTGCAGCAGTACGATGGGGTCGCCAGTACCCATCTCTCGATAGGCAATTGTTTTGTCCAGCACTTGGATCTTACTTACTTGCATGGGTATCTCCAGTTGGTCGTGTCATGCGACCTCTCACCGTAATTGACTTGCAGGCGCATCGCTTTCTCACACGTGACACCTTACCCCGTAGCTCCAGGCAGGGCGCGCGCGTCTAGGCGGGCCATCTCAATAAACTCGTCTACGGCGTCTGATGGATCAAGCAACGCCTGAACATCGGGCAACGACAGCCACTGCGTAAGTGTGTGGTGCGCATCTGAGGCGCGCAGGTGTTCTATCACCACCACGCCATGCGCCACGGCATCAGTGCCCGGGCGAAAACGCGACTCAGGGGAGGGGGCAGCGACGCGTGATGCCCCACCTGCAGGCGGTTTGGATAGAACCGACTCGTACAAACGCCAGCGACACGCAGCGCTAGGTGCATGGCGACGCAACACCTCACGCCACGCATCAATATCAGCGTATTTCGGCGTATCCAGCCCTTGCATTTTCCCCAACCGCAACGTCACCACCCAGGCGCCAGCGCAGCGTCCCTGGTGGGCGACGAGTTGTGCGATGGTGCGGCACATATTTTTAAAATGTGCCATAACAAACTGGGTGTCGGGCGTTGGATTGCGAAGCGCCTCCTGATAAGCGTCGGCCTCCAAAACGTTGACATCATCGAGGTCGTAGCTGGTGAAAAAACGCGGCGAGGCGCTTTGGGGTAATGAATTTGTTGTCTCATACCTCACGCCTTGCTGAACACCCGGCAAACCGACGCGGTCGGGTAGGTGCTCATTCATGTACCAGTGCTCGTACCTTTCGAGCACAGGCGCATCGCAATCATTCCAGACGGCTAAGAGTCCGTTCATATTAATTCCTCACGGCTTATCTGAAAGCCAGTCGTCATAGGTGGGTGCCGTCATCTCGAACAGCTCATGTTGCTTGGTGTACAGCCGCCCAAAGTATCGGCCCAAGGGCTTGTATTGCTCCGGGTTGATGTAGCCTGTTTCAGGGTCAAACAGACCATCTCGCACATGCATCATCAATACCTTGCCAACGGCCATGTAGCGCTTGGGGCTCACTTGTATCCAGTGCGCTAACTCGCATTCAAATGAAACGGGAGACTCCGTCACGCGCTTAGGCTTAACGCACTCGCTGGTCTCGAGATTCAGACCGGCATGCGCAATCTCAGACATCCCGGGTGGGAAGTCGATGGCACAAATGTTCATCGCTTCGGCCATGGGCTCATCAACCAAGTTGACAACAAACTGGCCAGTGTCACGTATGTTGATGCCGGTGTCTTTGAGCGTCTCACCATCACGGCGATGCTCAATACCCAGCACCATGATTGGTGGGTTTTCACCCATCGCGTTGAAGTAGCTATACGGCGCAGCGTTGTCGCCCTCAGTGTCCGACCACGTTGTGACCAGCGCAATAGGGCGAGGGATGACCGTCGAGGAAATCAGCTTGTACTGCGCTGCGACCGGTAATGCGTTGATATCGATTCTCACCTGCTAACTCCTCATTCAAAACCATTGAGCAGGCTTGGTTGTACTTGCAAAGAGACCAGAGCGGCAATCAGCTTCGAGACTCTTGCAGCGGCGTGCGGGCGCAGGGTAGTCGGCAAACGCTTGGCACGGGAAAAACAGCTTTTAAACGCTTGGCGGGGGCGGTGCAGGCATAACTGACGCCACTTGAGCTAAAGAAAGCCCCATTTAAACCGACTCACTTATGAGTTAAGTCAACCTATTCCGAGGGAGGACGCGTGTCCGCCAGCAAAAATCGCCTGTTTGCCGTCGTTCTTGCAACTGCGATCCTGAACGTAGGCAGTTGCTTCGCCTTTTCGGACGCGGCAGAAGTTCGTAATGCAAATGAGCACTATACGGATGAGGAGGAGCGGCTACTTGCAAGCGGCCACATTATTTTTCCCAAAAAAGCCTATTTTCTCCGAGCCAAGAGGGTCGTAACAGTCGATCCTATTGCCGTGCACGAGCGCAATTTAGCGCTGGAAAGGCTAGGCTTACCCAGGGCGGTCCCCAACGGGCCGACGAATCCAGTCGCTGCGCGCGTGGATCCTGCGCGGACCAATGACTTCATGAATGGCGTTATTACATATCACCGCAAGCCCGATGAACAAAGTCAACAGGCAGCCCAAGGAGCAAGCGTGCGTGCTTCCTCAAGCACCGCCGCGGATGCACCAAAAATTCAGCAGGTGAGTTTGACTGAAGCGCCTCATATCGTCAGCGAGCCCACGAACACGCAAGTCATACAAAATGCCATCATTCCGTGGGCGATAACAACTGCTGTTTTGTATCCGATCAAAGTGGTATCGGAAATTGGATACGGCTTGCTGCAAGCCTATCTGTTTTTGTCTGACTTAGAGGGTGTCCTCGGCGCGCGAAGTAGTCAACTACCTGCATACGAAAAAACATTAACCGTTAAAGGCATTGAAAAGGTGACCCATCCAGCTAAACACAGCCGCCGTACTGCCGTCGAGGTTGCTCATGCCCAGTCAAAGTGGTAGGGACCGCTAGCTGGAACCAGACCACATATTATCTTTGGGTCATTGATGCGTGGAAAAAAACGCCCTAGAAGGGGCGTATTTCGTTATCTACTGGCGGAAAGGGCGGGATTCGAACCCGCGGTGGGCTATGAACCCACACACGCTTTCCAGGCGTGCGACTTAAACCACTCATCCACCTTTCCGCGAAGGGCAGAGTATAGCAGGCTGGCCTGCTCACCCTCCCATCAGATCAAAAGGTATCAGGCCGCAGGCGGGGCCTTGACGGCGTCGCCCTTCACCCCGGCGATCATGCTGAACGCGGAGCCGATGAGGGTGGATACCTCGGTCATGTTGCTGGGCACGATGAGGGTGGTGCTGGCGGCCTGGGCAACTTGGCCGTAGGCCTCAATGGCACCTTCTGCGACTTTTAGCTGAATGGCTTCATGGCCGTTAGGTGAGCCGATGGCTTTGGCGATGCGCTCAATGGCCTCCGCGTTGGCCGTAGCCAGTGCAAGGATGGCGCGCGCCTCGCCTTCGGCTTGGTTGATAGCGGCTTGCTTGTCACCTTCTGACCGGGCAATGGCCGCTTCACGTGCGCCTGTTGCAATGTTGATTTGCTCTTGGCGACGGCCTTCAGAGGCGGCAATAAGGGCGCGCTTTTCACGTTCAGCAGTGATCTGCGATTGCATGGCCAACAAAATTTCTTTTGGTGGGGTGAGGTCCTTGATCTCGTAGCGCAGTACCTTAACGCCCCAATTGAGTGCGGCCTCGTCAATGGCGGCAACAACTTGCGAGTTGATGATGTTGCGCTCCTCGAAGGTCTTGTCCAGCTCCAGTTTGCCAATGACACTACGCAAGGTGGTTTGAGCCAGTTGGGTGATGGCGATGATGTAGTCGCTAGAGCCGTAGCTGGCCAACATGGGGTCGGTTACTTGGAAGTACAAGATGCCGTCGACCTCGAGTTGGGTGTTGTCGCGGGTGATACAAATTTGACTGGGAACGTCCAGCGGAATTTCTTTTCGTGAATGTTTGTAGGCGACTTTGTCAATAAAGGGGATCAAGATGTTGAGCCCCGGTGACAGGGTCGAGGTGTATTTACCTAATCGCTCGACCACCCAGGCGCTCTGCTGTGGGACGATTCTGATGGCGCGGATAACAAAGATGATCGCAATGGCGAGTAAGACGATGGAAATTTCCATGAGGAGCCCTTTAAAGGTTGGTGGGTTGCGCGTTTGCGATGGGTTCTACGATGAGTCGGTTGTTCAAAATCTGCGTGATACGGTGATTACCGACTTGAGGCGTCTGGTTGTGCGCGGTCTCGCAAGCCCATTCGCTACCTCGGTAATGAATGCGTGTGCTCCCGTCCACGTTCCAGTGCGTAATGAAAACGGTTTGACCAATATCAAATTGGTCGGCACTGACATTCGGATCGGCCTGTTGCGCCTTTCGCCGCTTTAAACGCTCCCAAACGGCGACGCCGAATATGCCGATGACGGCGGCCCCACCGATTTGCATGCCGATGGCGAAGCCCCAGAAGGCGACTAGGCCGCCAAAGGCCGCGGCGAGTCCGAGGAGTAGCAGGTAGAAGGTTCCGGTGAGTAACTCGGCTGCGACGAGCGCGCCGCTCAGAATCCACCAAATGGTTGGTGCTTCTAAGTGAAACATGTGTGTGTCCTTTGAAGCGAACGAGGGCGACCCTCGAAGTGTTGATGTAGCACCACATTCTGCGCCAATTGGCTCGGGCTATGTGGCGAGATGTCCTATTTGAACCCTTGGGACTTTAAACTCCGTCTTTTGCCGCAAAAAGACCATACCACTATGAAATTTCGTTTCCCCATTGTCATCATCGACGAGGACTTCCGCTCGGAGAATACCTCGGGCCTTGGTATTCGCGCGCTAGCTGATGCCATCGAGGCTGAAGGCTTTGAGGTTCTCGGGGTAACGAGTTACGGTGATTTGAGTCAATTTGCACAGCAGCAAAGTCGTGCCAGCGCATTCATATTGTCGGTGGATGACGAGGAGGTGACGCAGGGGCCAGATATTGACCCTGCGATCGAGCGCCTGCGTGCCTTCATTGAAGAGGTGCGCCGTAAGAATGCGGATGTGCCTATCTATGTGCATGGCGAAACGAAGACGTCGCGCCACATGCCCAACGATGTGCTGCGTGAACTGCACGGCTTTATTCATATGTTTGAGGACACGCCCGAGTTTGTGGCGCGCCACATCATTCGCGAGGCGAAGAGCTACCTAGAGGGGATTCAGCCACCTTTCTTTAAAGCGTTGCTTGATTATGCAGAGGATGGCTCGTACTCGTGGCACTGCCCGGGTCACTCCGGTGGCGTGGCCTTTCTGAAGTCGCCGGTTGGTCAGATGTTTCACCAATTTTTTGGCGAAAACATGTTGCGTGCTGACGTGTGTAATGCGGTGGAGGAGTTGGGGCAACTGCTTGACCACACTGGGCCAATTGCAGAGAGCGAGCGCAATGCCGCGCGTATTTTTAATGCCGACCATTGCTACTTTGTGACCAATGGCACCAGCACCAGCAACAAGATGGTGTGGCACTACACCGTGGCGCCCGGGGACGTGGTGGTGGTGGACCGTAACTGTCACAAGTCGATTTTGCACGCGATCATCATGACGGGTGCCGTGCCGGTTTTCTTGAAGCCGACGCGCAACCACTTTGGCATTATTGGCCCCATCGCTCAAAGCGAGTTTGAGCCAGAAACGATTAAAGAAAAAATCCGCGCTAATCCGCTACTCGCGCATGTCGACGCCGATACGGTTACGCCCCGTGTGATGACGCTCACGCAGAGCACGTATGACGGTGTGTTGTACAACACCGAAACCATTAAAGGCATGCTCGATGGTTATGTAACCAATCTGCACTTTGACGAGGCGTGGTTGCCGCATGCGTCTTTTCACCCGTTTTATGGCACCTTCCATTCCATGGGCAAGCACCGCGAGCGTCCTGAGCACGCCGTGGTGTATGCAACCCAGTCAATACACAAGCTGTTAGCCGGTATCAGCCAGGCCAGCCACGTGTTGGTGCAAGACTCTAAGACGGTGAAGTTAGATACCCACTTGTTCAATGAGGCCTATCTCATGCACACGTCTACCTCGCCACAATACGCGATCATCGCGAGTTGTGACGTGGCGGCGGCCATGATGGAGCCGCCAAGTGGCACCGCCTTGGTGGAGGAGAGTATCTTGGAGTGTCTGGACTTCCGCCGCGCCATGCGCAAGGTGGAGAAGGACTACGGCACAGAAGACTGGTGGTTTAAGGTCTGGGGGCCGCAGGATCTCCCGGAAGAAGAGGGCATTGGCGATAGCGCTGACTGGGTGCTGAAGGGCGCGAGTGGTGCTAAGTCAGATCAGTGGCACGGCTTTGGTGATTTGGCTGAAGGCTTCAACATGTTGGATCCAATCAAGGCCACGATTGTGACGCCCGGTTTGGACTTGGACGGGACGTTCGCGGAGTCGGGTATTCCGGCATCCATCGTGACCAAGTTTCTAGCCGAGCACGGTGTGGTGGTTGAGAAGACGGGGCTTTATAGCTTCTTCGTGATGTTCACGATTGGTATTACCAAGGGCCGTTGGAACACCTTGTTAACGGCGTTGCAGCAGTTTAAAGATGACTACGACCGTAACCACCCGATGTGGCGCGTGCTGCCCGAATTTTGCCAAAAACAACGGCGGTATGAGCGCATGGGCCTACGCGACTTGTGCCAGCACGTGCATGCCATG
>Ga0115555_1002505_pt1 | contig 12265 bp, 11 predicted proteins | sample COGITO_mtgs_1104_2_FD_87285 | JGI IMG/M metagenome (GOLD analysis project Ga0115555, IMG submission 87285) | Pelagic marine microbial communities from North Sea - COGITO_mtgs_110407 | ecosystem: Environmental > Aquatic > Marine > Epipelagic | place: Germany:Helgoland, sampling site Kabeltonne... | reverse complement strand
CGCTCTTGTGAGGAGAGAAAAAACAAAAAAAAAAAAACGAAGAGGGCCAACACAACAACCACCCCCTCCTCCTTCTCCTTTTTTTGTTGGGGGGGGGGGGGGGGGGGGGGGGGGGGGGGGGGGGGGGGGGGGGGGAGGATGCACAATAAGGCAAGGCAGGAGCAGGGCGTGAGTAATTAAGAAATTTCATTCTCAAAATGCAAACGAGACGAAAAATCAGACCGAGAAATGAGACGAGAAACTCACCTTTGTTCTCCTTCTTTATGTGCCTCTTCTCCATTATTTTCACGGCAAAATCCTCTTGTCCCTTTTTAGTACGAGCATGCACCACCCGAGCATATGCACCCTCACCCAAAGTTATACCAAACAAAAAATCAGACGGGTTCAAATGCAAGTGGGGAGTCAACGACAAACGAGGGGGTTTACGCTTCGTTGTAGGGGGAGGGTGCGAAGGACTTGGAGTCTCGGCAGAAGAAAAGGTAGGAGCTGATACAGTTTTACTCTCAGAGATTGGGGACATGGGAATGTTTGTCGGGACCTCGGGGGATTGTAAGGGGCTGTCAAGCGAAGCCTCGCTAGCTTTTCGAGGCACAGACGATTGAGCAGCAAGGCCAGACATCCAGGAATATGGTGAGATTGGGAAGGTCAAGGAGGGGGCCAAAAAAAAGGAAATATTATCTTATATCTTGCACGTACACGAGCACATAAAAGGTTGGGTGACGGTTGCAGTTTCCGGCAAAATAATGAGGTTTGGTTATGGACAAATAGGTTTCATGAAAAAATTTTCCCCCGACTTGGAGTCCCAACTCGACAACTCTTTCCAGAATAGAAAAATTATATAATTCGAAGGCCATGGCAAAGGCTTAGGCCACAGAAGATTTAATGCTGTGCCGTGGGTTATTTCCAATCGACTTTTGCTGTTCTGCAAAAAGCACTTAAAAAAATTGAAATTTCGTTTTCTTAAATACATTTTTAATGTACAATTTCTTTTTATTATATCATTTATATATATAAATAATTACTTTTGAAGAATTAAATAGTTTTAAAAACTAATAAAATATTTATTATATTTTTTTAAATAAAATTTTTTAAATTTTAAATATTTAAAATTATAATATATTTTATGAAATTATCAGAAAAATTATTTATTCATATTAATTACAAATTATTCTAAAAAATATTTTAATAATATCATGAAAAAATTTACTACAAAAATAACACAAACAAGACTATTTATGCCCAAAAAAGTTTTTCGTGAAAAGTCGCCGCAAACCTGACTATCGCGCCTGCTGTTGCCGAATTATTATGCTGTTGCCGAAGATGATAAGTGTCCCCATATAAAATATTGGTTAAAAAAACAGATTTTCCATACGAAACCTTGGCGGCAGCATTAGCTATAGCTTCATTTCTTACTTCACACAGTCAGCGGAGTTCAGTTCAGTTCAGTTCAGTTCAGTTCAATTGAGCTTCAGGCCCCTCCCGCCTAAGCATCATCGTTCACCTCCTCCCCCTCCTTCTCTGGCGCCGCCGCAGCCTTCTCAGCCTCGGCCTCGGCCCTCATTATGGCAGCTTTTTCACTTTTTTCTTTCGCAAACTTTGTGATTTCCTCCTTTGTCTCTTGAGTCACGTCCACATGCCAGCCTCCTGACTTCATCACAACCACCATTTGATCGAGTTCCTTCCGCGCAACCAGAATGCTGACACTCCTGTCCTGTGACATCCAGGTGCTCAATATCATTTTGTTTTCAATTGGTGCCCCCTCCAGCACGAAGATGATAGAGCCCGGTTGGCAATTATGAATTTTCTCCTGGAGTCCTTTTGACAGAACCTTCGGCGGGATCATTTCCTTGGTGGAGAGCAAGATACTGAAGTCTGCCGGTCCTACCATCACCTTTCGTTTGTCGGTTATGTACCATTGGAAGAGGTGAGCACCCTCTTGACTGGGCCTGTGACATTGCACCGCGTTTTTGTTGTTACTTTTTTCTACAGTTTTGACACCGCAGTGGACGAGGTTGAGCTTTTTGTTGACATCCTTCTCGACAAGTTCCTCGACGATTTCCTTGGTGAAGAACATGATTGCTCTCCCAGCAGCAGTTCTCGACTTGAATTGTTTGTAAGGGAAGTCTTCTCTAAAACCGAAGTCTTGGGCGATGGGTTTCCAGAAATCCTCGTCCATATCAATGACAAGCTGGTTCGGGTTGAAGTTCTTCACGTTGGACGCGTTCGGTTTGTCGGGGTCTTGATTCTGAACACCGAACGAGGCGGCAGGGATGACTGGGATGATTGGTTTGGAGTCGTTTCCTTTCTGACGTTTGCTGTTTCCGTTTGTGTTTGTGTCTGCGTTTGCGTCAGCGTTATCACCATTTGTGTTGCTCTCGTCAGCGTTGTCGTTGTCGTTGTCGTTGTCGTTGGCAACCCCACCACTCATCTTCTTATCGTACTCCTCCTTCCTCTTCCTTCTCTCCGCCTTCGCGGGACTGCCCACGCAACCGACCTTTTTGAAGAGAGTGACGAAGAATCCCCCCGTGTCCATGTCCTGAGGGTAGCACCTGATGCATTTATCTAATCCCATCGCATCTGCCTCTTCTGGGGTGGGTGGAAAAACCGTTGGCCTAATGGTTGTATTTAGGTCGGCAGGGACGGCGTCGCCCGATTTAAATTCGTATAGGCCATGCTTGAGGGCCTCAGCTTCGAGCCCTTCCTTCGACCACTTTTTGCTGAGGTCGCATGCGAGGTCAGCATCAGCATCTGCATCAGCATCAACATCAGCATCAGCATCTGCATCAGCATCCCCTTTTTTGGTATTATCATTATCATCATCTTCTTTTTCTCCCCCCTCCTTTCTGTCCTCCTCTTTCTTCTCTTCGCCTTCGCCTTCACCTTCGCCGACAAACAACTTCTTGACAACCGGGCGATCGTCCAAGACTCTCCAAGATTTCATCCCCGGCCGGCGTTTCAACCCTGGCATGCGCTCCTGAGTAACCTCAACAATTTCCAGAGAGCCACCAGTCTGCTTCAAGATAGACGCCACTACGGCCTCATTCTCAATAGGATTCAGCGAGCAGGTGCTGTAGCACATGTAACCGCCCACCTTCGTGAGACGCGCGCCACGAAGGGCAATCTCGAGCTGCAACGAATGCAAATTCATACCTTGGCTTGCACTCCACTTGTCCCACACCTGTGGGCACTTCCTCAAAGTTCCATCCCCCGAGCAGGGGACATCGCACAAGACGCGGTCGAAATTTCCCTCGTTCCCATTTGCGTCGTTCTGGGCGTGTGGAAGGACGGGGAACCACTGCCCCGCGTGGCAGGTCACCATCAAAGCAGGGGAGTTGATCCTTTTGCACTGCGTGACCAACATCATTGCGCGCTTGAAATCGCAATCATTCGCGACGACGTAGCCCTGCTTCTTCCCCCCCCCCTCTCCCCCCTCTCCGTTGGCCTCATTGTCGGGATCATAGTCATTGTTCGCCGCCACGACCTCCAACAACTGCGTCGTCTTGCTCCCGGGAGCGGCGCAAAGGTCCAGAACGCTGTGGTGAGGTTCCACACCGAGCACTGCAGGGGGAATCATCGAGACCGTCTCCTGGCGCGTTACGAGCCCGGCAGCCGCGGAGGTCACCAACCACTCGTGGAATTCCTTCAAACTCGTGTTCTTGCGGATCGTTTTCCGATCCACATCCAGCTGGTAACCGTCCTTGACGAAAGGAATCGATTTCGATGGCTGGATTGTTTGGGTCGTGGTGGCCTGCGATTTCGTCTCTTCATTGTAGGGGCTTTTCTCGTCGACAACTTCGATCGTCAACGGAGCACCCTGAAATGAGTTTATCTTGTCTGCTACGGCTTTCCGCTGAACAGCAGGAATCGATTGGCAGATCCGGAATGAGGCCTTTAAGGAGGCTTCCATAGTTTTCAGGAAGAGATCCTTCTCACTTTCTTTCGTCTGTGGACTTGTGGGCGCAATGCTGTCTCTATCATCGTAGGGCCGGTCAAAAATTCCCTGCAGGGCGTAATAGGCCTCCATTTTGGGATTTTTTGGCTGCGCTCCCTTGGGGCCACTGAACCAGCTCTTCCTTTCTTTCTTCTTGTCGTTTTTATCCCGATTATTCTCGACAGGGGGAAGCCCTCGTTTTTCGCGTTCTCGTCGCTCCTTCTTTCTTCTGTTTTTGTTACGGAATCCACCCATCTTAGTCAATATGAGTGTGCTTTCGATTATTGATTGGCTGGTGGATAGCGAAGAGATCTGCTATTTTGGATTTTAGACAATTTTAGACACACACCCGGAATTCGGATACAGTAATTAGACGCCCGATCTAATAATTTATATTTATGGGATTTCCTAAGGTTTGATCCGGAGGATTTGTTTTTTTTTGTGTTAATGGTATTCCAGGACCACAATACTCGTCGTTCCAAGCTCCAAACAGTGAATCAACATTATCCCCTCCACCATCAAAAGGTGTGTTCCCCCCCTGCGATTGTGGGCATCCTGTCTATACCTTCTCGCTCTATTTGGTTCTTGTTCTACAAGCATGGGGGCGAAACTCTTTTTCTACTACTCGGCTATGAATGCGGGTAAGTCGACGACGCTCTTGCAGGCAGACTTCAATTACCGTGAGCAGGGAATGAAAACAATGCTATTCACGCCTGCGCTTGACGACCGTGCTGGCAAGGGGGTCATCAAGAGCAGGTTGGGAATTCAGGCGAATGCAACTGTATTTGACAAGAATTGCGATCTTTTTGGGGAGATTAGCAAGGGCCACGCTGAAGGGAAGATGAGTTGTGTGCTCGTAGACGAGGCACAATTCTTGTCGCAGTCTCAGGTGTTGCAGCTGACTGCAGTGGTGGATAGGCTGAACATCCCGGTTCTTTGCTACGGTATTCGAACGGATTTCTTGGGCGAGCCATTCGAGGGTAGCAAATATTTGTTGGCTTGGGCTGAGGAGCTCATTGAGATCAAAACCGTCTGCAGATCTGGAAAGAAGGCGACCATGAATGCCAGGTTGGATGCCGAAGGCAACCAAGTCCTCGCTGGTGATCAGGTGAGCATCGGGCTCAATTATGAGGCCATGTCACGAAAGGCATTTAATCTGCCGGCAGTAAATAAAGCTGGGTGGACACCGCCAACGTAGTAACTAGAATAACAGAATAAAAAAACGACCACGTTGTCGGTGCGAAAGCAACAAGGTTTATCTCTACGATAGGGTTAGGGCAACAATCAATAGAACTGTTAAAAGCGAAAGGTGGCTCTTGAGCGAGCTTGCGCCCGCTTCGAGTGCCTCTTCGGTGTTTATTTCTTTCCCCTCGCCGTCATCGTCATCGTCACCGTCACCGTCACCGCCACTGTCAACCTCCATCCCTCCCTCATCTTTCTGCTCAACACAGACAGCCCCACGCCACTGGACGTTTTCACAAACCTCATCACCTTGGCAGAAGGTTTCTTCCAGACAGACGTGGCAGAAAAAGCCCCCGAGCAACAAAGCGTCAAAATTGAGTTCGCTATCAAAGCCACAATCCGTTCTGTTCGCCAGCAGCGCTGCTGCTGCGTTCATCTCATCCATCGTCCCATTGTGAGCATATCCCGAGTCCAAATGCACTTGGTCGAAAAGTGAGGCGTTAGGGAGGTTGGGGTTGATCAAGCAGCCTGGCTGGCTAAAAATGTGACCCCCTGTCACGACTACAGGGGCAATGGCGACGAAATCATCGTACTCCGCGTTACGGACGTTGAAACTTTCTAAACAATCCGTCTCATCGGCGACAGAAACTGCAACCAACACCTCCGCGACAGCGTCGACGAAGTAAATCTTGCCGTCAGCGCCCAATGCAATGCCCATAATATTCTCGTACCCTGTCTCAATCTCTTCGATGATAGCATCCGTAGAAATATCCAAAACGACTATTCGACTGCCTCCGGACGCGACATACAGCAGGTTCTTCTCTTTGTCAACCGCAATGCCTGTTGGCTCAATGACCGAGATCTTCCGGTTCAGAGTGCACTCGTAAATGCTGTATTCAAATGACGGCAATCGCGAGCTGAAGATGGGATATTCCTCGCGGGCTGTTCTCGCGTACTTCCCGCTCGCCGTGTCGATGACGGCAATGCTGTTCCTATGATAGTTGGCAACGTACATCAGGCCGGTATTTTCGTTGATTGCCATGCCCGCGTGATGATCTAGTGACACTTCCAAGTCTATTTCTGGGAATCTCCGCACTGCAGCGATGCTGTGCTCCATTGATCCCGGCCCATGCGGCTGCTGAAAATCGAAGCGAACCAACTGCTGATTCCAACCGTCGATTTGCCAATAAACATTCCCATAGCTAGTGGACACCTCAGGGTCGTGAACTATCCCAACGCAGCTTGGCGCTTCGTGGAGCATGTCACTGTGCAAAAAGAAGCACTCTTCAGAGTTCTCCGGATCACATTCATCCCCCATTAGATTCACAAGGTTCCTCCTGCCATCGTTAGATCGCGAATCGTAAAGTGAAGGTCCCATGAAATAGTTAGGTTCCTTTGACCCTAAATAATCGTTGTTGTTATTCTGACATGTGGCAAAGTACCCGAAAGTATCCTTGTCTTCAGTCCGGCCGCTGACTTCGACCCCCACTTCGTTGAATGAAATTGCCGCAATATGGGTCATGTAGTGGAAATAGCCTCGATCACGCCGGCTGATGGTAGTCATATGCTCCGTGTCGATCCCGCTAACAATCGTCAGTGTGTGATTACCAGCGTTGGCAACCCACGCCTCCAACCCTTCCGTGCTGAATGACCTTGCCTCCGAAAGAGTCTTAAGGTGTGAGCCGGGTCTAGGATGAAAGGCGACATCCCAGGGGTGCGACAGGTTTTCTGCCAATATCTCGAACGTTGCCCTCAGCTCACATCCATCACAGACGTTATTAATGCACGACTCCGTCTCGACTAAAACTTCACCCTCATCTCCTTCGTCTTCGATTTTCGTCATGAAGCGGAACCGCTCCCCTGCACCACAAGAATTAGAGCAAGGAGAGAACGGGCTCCAAGTATTCGGTTGAAGAGGTGCTACAGTAGGCGTTGCTGTCGGGTTCCCGGAGGGTTGATTTGTTGGACCCACTGATGGAGAAGCTGAAGGCGGATTGGATGAGGGACTGTGGGTTGGACTTGTTGAAGGGGAAGCGGAGGGCATGTTTGTTGGAATAGACGAGGGGAAAGCAGAAGGCGTACTCGTCGGAGTCGCGGTTGGGTGCGTCGTTGATGGACTACTTGTTGGGGAGGTGCTCGGCGCATCGATGCAGACCAATGAATCCAGATCACAGTGATGAGAAAGACAGTCGCTGTTCACTTCGCAAGTTGCACCGGCGAAGCATTTCGGGCATTCGCTGCCGCCGCAGTCGACATCAGTCTCCAGACCATTCATAATGCCATCTCCACAATCAATAGTGGTTGGCTGGGATGAGGGGGTGAAAGACGGTCGACTCGTTGGGTTCCCCGACGGTGGAGAAGAGGGCCGAGTAGATGGTGTAGATGTTGGCAGTGATGAGGGCGCGTCGGACGGTTGAAATGAAGGAGAGACAGACGGCACAAACGATGGCGACATTGTTGGTCCCGATGTAGGGGTCATGGTAGGCCCCGACGTGGGAGTCATGGTGGGCGACGACGATGGTGCCGCTGTTGGTGCCGCTGTTGGTGACGAAGAGGGCGTGTTCGTTGTGATGGGTGGATTGTCAAGAACATTTTGGATCGAAGCTTCCAAGATGCCGTCCAGTGTAGACGCTGTTGCCACGCTGCAGTCAGTGTAAAACACATAACCACAGCAAGGCCCAACAAACTTGTCACGCACTGTCAGTGTACTGTCCAACACAACATATGAGGGATGGGGGAAAGGGGAAGTGAAGAGCTCATCTCGGATGCGGTAGTCACTGTCTTCGACTGTAAGTGGCATAGTCCAGGATGTCGCCGGAGAGAAATTGAATGTATCCTCCGCAAAATCCGAATAGATGTCGGACCAGCTTGTGCAAGAACCGCCACCATGTACAGCACTCACAAAACCAATTCGATTGTTTGCATCGTGCATTCTCTGCGATGTGTATGCTGTTCCACCGTGTGGAGCATGTGAGTATACATATAGTAAACAGCGAGTGGAGTGTGTAAGTATACATACAGTAAGCGATAGGCAAAATCGCAATGACTGACTCACCATACACGCCAGATTCGCGCCGACCTGCATTGCAGCCAACATAGTAGTTGCTCACGACTATTACATCATAGCTAGACTTTAAGGAGTTAAAGTCTATCTCTGCCGGAGCATTGGCGGGGTAACATGTGTCGTAACTTGACGAAACTGAGGAAGTAAATGTGTCACCTACGCACAACGATTCTACTGGGTTTCCGCTGTCATCAATAGGTGGACAAGTTGACGAACATTGTGCGTCACAATGTTTAATGAGCAAAACAGTAAGCAAGAAACTTTTAAACATCCAGGCACGGTTTTCAGGATTCTGAACGGAATGAATTAAGAATTCGCCAAGTTAATTTTCAAAAAATTATCGATATTTCACTTGTAACGTCTTGGTGAAAAATTGGGTTGACTGTCTTCGAGTTTTCTGAGTCGACTAAATTGACGAACAGAAAACACCTATCGGATGTTATCGTTTTTTTTCTTATCTTTAGTCGCTGCACAAACCTTAGTTACACAAACAGCAGCCTTTTCGTTTTCATTACAGGCGACAGACAGAAATGCAGTGTCCACCTCACCGTCGTCGTCATTTTCTTCCAATCATAATCACCCTCCATTGATTGACGTTTCTTCATTGCAGGAGGTGGACGCAATTTCAGTTTCAACAACACCCTACACACTAACAATATATGGAACTTATGCAAGCGATTTTAACGCAATCGAATATGCCCAAAGGGTGCGTTATTATCTACCGCTCCTCAGAGAGAAGAATGTGGAAAGTGTGAACTTCATTGTGAATGGGTCTCCAGATGCCGCGCGGAAGCTTGCCTCCCTCACTGACCTTCCTTCTTCCATTAGACTGCTCAGCGATGTAACTGGAGCTGCCGGTAGGGCCTTTGGGGTGAGGAGAGGGTGGCGTCCTGATGATGAACAACTTAGTCCTTACTTTAAGCTGTACATGATGCTATTTGGTGTCGGGGCCTGGGCAACCTTACCGGCCGTGATAGGAGGTTACATTGGCAACCCTTTCACTGCCCAGCCGTGGATAGAGGATGCCATGAGAACAAACATTCTCAAACAACGATTCCCTACCTCTGGGCTCAAGCTGTCGGATGACAATGAGAAAAAGATAATCTCAAACAATTTCGCCAACCTCCCAGTGGTCGGAAGCTGGAAGAGGCGTCCCCTTGAGCTCGCGACGCTGCGGTTGCAGAACATGATAGGAATATCATTTCAGAACTGGGATGCATTGAAGCCTGACGATGATAACCTCAACCTCCTCACACAACTAGGTGGGTGTCTGGTAACTGATAGCGTAGGCAAGGAGAGATATAAATTCATCGACAACGGGATATGCAATGTCTGCAACTTTGAGACGATGCTGGAAAACATATAAAACACTGAAGCGAATTGGAAATGAAGAATAAGTTTTTGTACCTGTCCTTACCGAGTACCTAGTAGCCATGGATAACTGTTAAAAGAAGAAGTTCTCTCATCTGACAAATTTACCTCAATTAGGTGACGAATCAAACCCAGTTTTTTGGCAGCCCGGCCCACCCCAAAAAAGAGCCACCACAACTCCGTTTAAAATCGCGCGATAATAATTAAGCAACACAATGTCGTTACATTTTTTTTAACGCATATTCGCATTTTTCTTTCTTACTCCTGATTTGACTTGGTTGCACTTGGCCTCAACAAAGCTGGATGCTGGATGGAAGGGAAGGAAAAGTTGTCTGCTTGCTCGCCTTCGCTCCGGATTCGCCCGACACGCCCGACGTGTTGTCACCCATCACATATAAAATTTAACACATTCATCATATAAAAATTTCCGCTTAAATTTCTGATCTGACGACCCCTGCCATTATCCTATTGTTGAAATCTCAGCATACACTGACTTGTCACGCTTAACCCAACCATTCCCTCTTTGAACCACTTCTGACTGAAGAGTCATTCGGATCTTCCTACAACAACTCCTGGGCATTATTTCGGTGTAAAGCCTATACACCGCGCCACATGGATGATGTCGAGCTCACTGTGAACCCAGTTCATGCCGAAGAAAATGCGGTGCCTCCTCCTGCTCCAGAAGGTAACAATGCCACTGCCGGTAACAACCAAAGCAGCACTGCCAACACTGAACCCATTCCTTTCCGCATACAAGTATATGATGTACTCCACTCCATACAAGTACAACTTTTAATCTTGATGCTCGTCCTGGTGGACATTGCGATGCTGATTATTACTGAGGTCACAACCGACTACAGCGCTGGTGAGGTCCATGGAAGGTGGGTCGACATAATCGTATGGGTGGTTTTGGTGCTGTTTGCGCTGGAGATCGGGGCGAAATTAGTTGTATTGAGGCCATACCTATTCGTCAAAGACGCATACAACATATTTGACTTCGTGGTTGTTCTCCTCTCTTTGATCTTTAATGTCGTAAGCCTCGTTCCAGGGGACTCTACATTTTTTGTGGCATTGCGAGGATCCCGAACTTTCTATAAGATTGTTCGTGTGACACGGGCTGCTCGATCAGCGCGCTACCTCTGGCGTGTTATACGCTCCGGCGAGGTTACCGCCAGGCATATTGTGGGCCGTAACAAGGCTCGTTACATTGATTTAGAGAACAACTTCGACTTGGACCTCGCTTACATTAACCCGAAAACACCGGACGGCTCCAAAAAACCCAATAACCTCATTGTTATGAGCGTACCTGCCTCTGGCCGCCTTGCCCTCTTCCGCAACCCGATCTGGGAAGTTGAGAGATTTCTCAACACATTTCACAAGGATTCTTGGAGGATCTACAACTGCTGCCCAGAGCTGCCTTATCGAGATATTCAAGGGGGCGCTATTATCAAATACAATATTCAAGATCATTCCCCACCCACCATGGCCAACTTTGTGGACTTTTTGAACGATGCGGGGGACTTTATGAGGAAGGGAGAGTCACAAGGAAAGTCGAATGTGCTGGCGGTGCATTGCAAGGGTGGAAAGGGCAGGAGCGGGAGTCTCTGTTGCGCTTGGCTACTTTATTCTAAAGAGTGTGAAGACGCTGAATCTGCGCTGAATACCTTTGCTGACAGCAGGACAGACGAAAACAAGCAAGGGAAGGTGCAAGGGGTAGAGACGCCCAGCCAGAGGCGCTACATATACCAGGTTGACCAGCTCCTGAAGAAACAAAATCTTTACTTCGACACGCTTAAAGCTGTTCCCGACTGGGCCATGAAGGGTAATAACAAGGCGCAAGCAAAAGTTATGTACCCCCCCGAGACATCCGTTAAGATTGGAAGCTTAAAAATGACCGACTTTTTCCTGCACTCAGGAGAAATCGTAAAGCGCGGATCTTTGGCTGTTGTGGTAAAAGCCAACGACGCATTCGTGAGCCAGTCTGAGCCAGTCCTAGCGGAGGTCCTCACCAACAATCCTGTATTTGCTCTGAATGTAGAGGTAGGCGGGGATATCCAGGTTAGCATCTATTGTGTAGAGGAGATGGAAAAACAGTCCTTCGGGTTGAAGTCGAAAGAGGAGAATGTGAGGTGCGGAAATGAGAGGGGAATGTTGGCCAACTTCTTCTTCCACTCGGCGTTTGTCGGGAAGGAAGAATTCACCGTGCCCATCGCTAGGATCGACAAGGCATGCAAGGATAAGGGAAAAAACTATAACATGGAAAAGGGCAAGATTACATTGAATTTCGTCGAAGAACTACCGCGCTTCTCTGTATGAAAGAGAACGAGAGGGGAGAAATCCTGGAGGGGAATTTTGTGTGCGAATTTTGTGGGGCCTTCTTACTGGGGTGATAGCATATACATATGAACGTTAAAAATACGCAGAGAAATAGTTAAAAAACCCGGCTCTTATTTCATCGCCCTCCTTAGCGCTAAACTTCAAAACTAGCTCTTTAAAATTAAAACACGCCTCCACGAGAAATGCTTGCCTTCCGGCCAGCACTTAGACGTCGCACAAGTCTTCGGTCAGGCTGTTTGTTGCCCTCTGAGCCTCCCCCCCCCCCCCCCCCCCCCTTCCCGGGGTTTGAGACCAGTTTTCTTTACTTTTTTTGTCAAAAAAATCTTCCAAAAACTTTTTTTAAACATTGGAATACAACCTATGGGAGCCCTCCCCCCCCT
>Ga0115555_1002493_pt1 | contig 12289 bp, 9 predicted proteins | sample COGITO_mtgs_1104_2_FD_87285 | JGI IMG/M metagenome (GOLD analysis project Ga0115555, IMG submission 87285) | Pelagic marine microbial communities from North Sea - COGITO_mtgs_110407 | ecosystem: Environmental > Aquatic > Marine > Epipelagic | place: Germany:Helgoland, sampling site Kabeltonne... | reverse complement strand
GGTGCGAACAACCACATGGCCTGGAAGCAAGAGGGTCAGGGGCTGGGTAAAGAGAAACACGAAAGGGGGGGGGGGGGCAAAAGTGGGGAGGTGGATAGTATCCGCAAGCGCTGTTCAACATGCTCACAAGCGATGCAGCAGCCGATGTCAAGTATGCTCTCGGAAGGGTAGGGTGGCATGGAGCAGCTCATGGGTATGATGAATTCATTCAGGTGCATCACTTACACAAGCTCCGCGTCGAGGGACTCAACCGTATCAACGAAAGATCGGCTCCAACGCAATTTAGATTTGAAGAAAAATGCGTAGGCAGAGCCGAGACCCGGTCGAAAACGAAATGGACTAGGCTGGCACGGTAGGCGGGCTTTGTGTTTGTTTTATTCAGTACACACAGCTACACATCTAATCTAAACTGCTCAAAGTTTTTCACCTTTTTTTCTACTACCCACAATTACTTCGAATCAAAAGTCAGGCCGCCTCCTGCAGCAGCATACAGCAAAATTCTTGACCATCCGCATGACATCCGGGTGAAACTCGTCGTTACCGCGAAACCTTAAAAACATCTCTTTTGCTTGCAACCAAATATTCTCGGCCTCTTTTGTCTCCCCTTCACAGAAGAGCAGAAAAGCGAGTTTGTCTTTTCTGCAAGCGATTTCTTCAGTATCCTCGCCGTTATGAAATACAATAATGTCAGTTCCTTTCGTTAAGTACGATTTGGCCGTCTTGTAGCTTCGGTTGACCAAATATGCGTAGCTAAGCAAGTCGTATACATCCACCATGTCCATTGTGCTGGACATGAGTTCGTCACTATAGCAGATTTTGTGCATCAATTGTTCGTATTTTAAGAGCATTTCAATAGCATCGTCCTTTTCCCCGACCTCTAGGAGCGCAAGCGCGTAGTTTCTTAGGCTGGGTATAAGCTCCTTCTTTGCCTCCCCAAAAGCGTCTGCTGACAGGCTGTACGAGAGCTGCAGGTAGTTTTTCGCGTCCTGAAACACTCCGGAGGAATGACAGTATTCTCCTAAATTGTTTAGCGCCTCGCTCAGCTTGATTTTATTGTCTCGGGAGTCATCTTTCCTGTCTTTTTCCTCGCCCTGAGAGACCTCCTCTGAGCAGCTTACCTTCCGAATCTCCACCACTCTCTTGAGCGCATCGATTGCCTCCGGCCATCTGGGCGGCTCGCTCTCCCTGTACAATTTGGCTAACTTATTGTAAGTGTGCACGAGCCCCACATGATTACGCCCACTCAATTTTATCTTCATTTCAAGGGTTTTCAGCTGTGATTTGATGAGGGGGTTCAGCTCGTCTTTGAGGACGTCTTGGGGGAGAGCAGAGAGACCCTAAAAGAGAGGAAAGAAAAGGCGAAAGATGTTACACCAAATGCAAATGGGATAGGGATAGGGATAGGGATAGGGATAGGGATAGGGATAGGGTTAGCAAAATGGATGGCTAATGTGCGACCCACCCACCACTGTTTTATCCCCTCTCTGTCAGCTCAGTCTCTCACCTCCCTCTGTTCATATGTCAGCCCGACTGCCATCCACCGATCTAGGAAATGCGCAATCTCCTCCCTTCTGTTCAACCTCGCGAGATCGAGCGCTGTCCTTCCCCTCTTATCCACCATGGTCTTATCAGCCCCCTCTTGCAGCAGCAGCCCCACCATTGCCTTCGTGCCCCATCCTGCAGCGAGGTGCAGTGGCGTTTCGTCGTCCGGGCCGAGGGCGTTAACATGCGCCTTTTCCTCCAGAAGCCTCTCCCCAAAGGCTTTGTGGCCTCCCCGGCTTGCGAAGTGGAGGGCCGTCCAGCCAGAGTCAGGATCCCTCGCATCAATATCCTGCCGGACCTTGTCCCGAGATAGCATTACCTCAAGCCTGTCCATCTCGCCGTTGCTAGCAGCGTAGTGGATGGTGAATGGCCCGTTGCTGCTCTTCTTGTTCTTCCGGCGCATAATCTTCATTTCACTGTCTTTCTGGGACTGAAGAGAACGGACCCTGTGCTCGTTGGCTACAGCCAGCTCTGCCTCGGCAGTTCGCATCCGTCCCACCAGGGCCTTGTGCTTGGCCCTTCCCTTTTCGATGTGGTCGGTAAGTTCTTTCCTGTAAAAACTCTTTAGCATCGGATCAAGTCTGCGCTTCAGTGAGTCTGCCCTAGAGGATTGACGTGTCATTGAAAGGTTCTCGTACGACTCCTGCATCTGCTTTAGCCTCTTGTGTAGAGTAACCGTTTTCTTGGCCTTTTCGTAGTCAGCCTTCCTGGACTTCTCAAAGGCTTTCATCTGCCTGGCATTCTTCGTGCGCAGGTCGTGCTCTTCCCTCTCTAGAGAGGCAATCTCTGTGGCAATGTGTTGGTCAAACTTTTGGCCGAGGGAGACGAGGTTCCAGCGGAGCGGTGCCAAGGCCACTGGGTTAAGCTGGGAGGTTTTGACTCGGGTCGCAAAGGCTATCTCTGACTTTGAGAGTTGGAGGGGGGTAGATGGTTTGGAAGAAGACTGACCGAGGGGAGGAAAGGAATTATTTTCATCGACAACAGAAGAACTTCCTTCTGTTGTTGTGGACAGCTTAGCCATAATATACCAGGGGTCCGCAAACTTGCGAAGGTATCATGCGCGAGAAGAAACGAAAATTAACTTCGAATCAATGAATCTACCTTCTTGGAGTTTGTTTGGAAGGAACAAGTTTTGTGTCCGGTTTTGTCGTTTTGTCCGAACCCGGGCGGATCAGAAGTTTGTTTTTTAAACCAAGCTCATCGCTAATCAACCGGTATTCATTTATTTAAGTTCGCTGCGGTCTTTCAGAATAGTTCTATCGACTTCGCGTACATTATCCCCTCGTAAATTTGAAAATTAGTCCCCCCTGGCTTCCCTTCTCTTTTTCGAAAAGACACGAGCCAAAGAGGGAAGGGCCAGGAAGTGACAGGTTGCAGCATAGAGGGCAGCAGAGAGGAGAAACATAGCTGCTGCTCTACGTTTAGCAGCCCCCTAAAACACGCGACCGCATATTTACCGACAAAATATCATGGGTGGCGGAGTCTCTTCACTTCACCGTCTCCGCTCAACGCTTATTATACGTTCATACAATATCCGTCCAGAGAACGCAACTGTCTCTGAGCATTTTTCCAAGTACCGTCGCAAGAATACGCTGGGGGAGTGGGTGCTGACCCGTGACTCCATTTGTGAGGCATGCGCCCTGGGCAGTTCGGAGGATGAGGCCCTTGCTGCGGAGCGCCTGCTGGAGACGCTCTTTAGGAGGTGCAAGGTGGGGGATGGGGAGTTACTCTTTGAGGATTTCATACGTTTCATCGAAGAGGGCACAATACCGACAGAGAGGGGGATCGTTGAGGAGGCGGACGAAAAGGCTGACGAAAAAAATGAAGACAAGGTGACGAATGGGGGGGAGGTAAAGCCCGAAGCCCAAGGAGGAACCCAAGGCCAATCCGGGACCGAAAATTCGTCGACGTCTGTTCGACCTCCGATCCCCCCTCCCACTCGTGCCCTCTCCAAAGCTGTCGAGGTTAGGCTCATCGCGGAAGATGGGGAGTGCATCTATCCCTGTGTTTTGGCGTCCCTGGGGTTCATGGATCCCCCAGATCCGTCTACTAGACAGCTCTCCGCCTCGTTCACAGGACCTGGGGGCAGGAAGATAAACAACTTGGGCAGGCCCCTCTGGAAAAAAACCGAGACTGTGATACAGGAAAGGATTGTAAGGTACACGACTGTGGATCCCAGCGGTGTAAGCCAGGAGCTCGTAGAGAGGGAGAAGAATCAGACTGAGGTGGTCCACATGGAGTGCAAAGAGACGGGAGAATTCGCCCACAGGGAAACCACTGAGTATGAGGTAGAGGAGACATTCAACAATGAAGTGGTCAGCGAGGAGAAGGGGGAAGAGGAGTACGTTCATCTCAAGTCGAAGGAAGACGAGTTTGAGTACGTAGAAAGCAATATGCCCCGGAAAGAGAGGGAAAGGGAGGAGAGGGAGAGGATGGAAAGGGAGAGAGAAGAAAGGATGGAAGAGGCCATCAGGGAAAGGATGGAGAGTGAGGGACTCACAAGAGATGAGGTCTTGAAGCAGCTGGGGATTGATTTGGAAACGGACATGGCCGGACGAGAAGGGGGGTTAGAAGGAGAAGGGGAAGGGGGAGGAGTGGGAGTGGGAGGGCTTGGGGAAGACTATGCTAAACAGGAAGAGGCTTATCGTCATCGACAGGAAGGTGGCTACATGCATGGCAGTGGTCGCACCCCAGAACGGGAACGAGAGTCGTATCCAAATCCTAATGCGCACTTCCAAGGCACGGATAGTCCCTTTAATGGCACCCCCCTACATGGCACCCCGGGCAGCACGGGGGGGGTCGCAGGACCTAATTCTGCCCCAGGAGCTCCCCCAATGATGGGTGAGACTCCTCCATTCTTTATGAGGGAGATGCCACCGGATCTAACCGAAGAAGAACAGGTTTGGTGGAGAAATCAACAGAGGAAGTACCTCGAGGCGATGTACGAGGCGGAGATGAGGGAACATTTCAAGGGAGGGAGTTACCAAGCGGAGGCCGACCTGGCAAAGGCCGATCAGGCGGAAGAACTAATCGACGAGGAACTAATCGACAAATATTATCCCACACCGCCTAGGGAATGCGATGCGCGTAGGGATGAGGAGGATTTGGACGAGAAAGACGAAGAGAAGGGTGCGGGAGACAAAGAGGTGAATGGCGAAACTCATGACCGACGACGCTACTCCGGAAACCCACCTGCAACAACAGCCACGCATTTTGAGCATCAAGGAGACGGAGAAAGAAAGAAGTGCCGAGCGAGGTTTGATGACTTCAGCGAGGAGAGAGATGGTGACGATGATGAAGGAGAGGAGGAGGAAAAGAAAACCTCTCCCCCCCGACAGCAACGACACCCTCGTCAAAATGACAAGGAAAACGTTGTGAATGGGACATTCCGCGAGGGAATGCCTCCTCATTCACCAGAAAAACGGTCTACCGAAGGTTCAGACACAAGTAACAATAATTATGCGCCCTTTGTCAGCCCGACGCCGAGCGATAAGGCCGCCGGATTGGACTGAACCTTTTTCTGCCAGTAATAAAAAAAGTATGCAGCAGCTGAGTTTGACCCCAATTAAACAATTTTAGGTTCAGTAAGCGCATTAATCATTCGTAAAAAAATATACGCAAATACCAAAATATATCTCGGCGTATTACAAATTTACAAAACGGTCTCGGTTGTTATTTTTCTGCTTAATATTCTTTCTTTTTTTCAATTAGTGTATTGTTCATCATATTTTTATCAGCAGTATTGATACACAATATCAATAACTTTCCCACCTCCGCAAATAATTGGTCTGGTCGACCATTTCAATCGCCCTTGGTTTTTGCCTTTAAGTCTTTGATGGTTCCCTCTAGTACGCTAATTTTGTTTACTAATCGTTCTACCAATCCGTTCGTTTCGGTATGAGCAGCAGCAATTTTGTGGAGAAGATGAACAATGTGATCATCCTTTGTCGTGTGCCCGTTAGCCTCCGCCCTCCCTGCTACCAGCTCCGATATGTTATTCTGGAGACTTGTAGCGGACATTCTGCGCTCTGCAGTCGCAGCAGAGCTCCTCCTACCGGACTCTTTGAGCTCCCGGAGCTGGTTATTAGGAGAGAGACCTCCACCGGCGAAGCTAGTCTTCCTTGTTGGATAATGGTGATGGCCCGAGGCCGCGCTACTCTGCAAGACTGTATGCGCCCTGCTATGGTGCCCCAGCAACTCTTGTTTGTGCTTGATTTCGCTCTTCTTGAGTTCCGGGACGGCCTCCAAGTTGTCCTCTATTTCGTCTCCGTCGTCACTCTCGCTGCTATCGGCATTTTCGTCCCCGTCGCCTGGCGCAAGCGTTGTGTTCTGCAACTTGACTCCCTTCTTTGCTGCATTTTCCTGCAGCGTCTGCAAATCAATCGGATCGGACTTACGGAATGTGCCTGTTCCCTTTGCTTTGTGCCGCTTCTCTGTCAGTAAGGACCTTCTTTTCTCGGCCTCGTTGAACTTTTCAATATCGTGTTCCATCGACTGAGCAAACTCTCTCCTACTAGGGTTCATCCTGAGTTTTGTGTCTGTGATGCTGGCTCTTTGCTCGGTGAACATGCTTTCCTCCCAAGTCTTGCCAGGAGGTGGGGTGACGGGGCGGGCCCTCATCCCAGTCTGTTTGATCATCTTCTTCATTTTATCTTCGAACACTTCATTCTCATACTCCTCGTGCTTGCTCCGGGCCTTCGTGATGGCTTTCAGGGTGGAGTCAAATTCCGGGAAGGCTTCCAGCAGAACGATCAAATCGCTCTGCGTCAACAGTGCCAATTCCATATCCACCTTCGCCCGGTAGCTATACTGGGCGTACTGTTTGTTACTCTCAAAGCACGTCTCTCCAAAAAAACTGCCCTGGGTGTAGGTCCGGATCACCTGGCCAAACTTGTCTATGACATCGACCTTTCCACTCTTCAAGATGTGCATAGCCTCTATCGCCTCACCTTCAACCAGAATGTACTCCTGCTGAACGCAAACGATGACAATCATGCGCTCTAGAACGCAGCCTACGAAAAGAGTGTCACCATCTGCAAGAAATGGGACGTCAGCACGAAACTTTTTGTTCATGTGGAGGATGGTCTCCCTCTGTAGCATAGGGCTCATGCTATCAAGTAGTTCCTTGTCATTGTGAGTGCTGTTGTGGTCGAGCTCCATGTAACGACGGACCCTATTCCGCAGGTCTGTAGGCAACCTATGGTAGCTCATGAAGCTGTTGACTTCGGTTACCCTGTGTTGGTACTCAGTCTCCTTGATATCGCTCTTTTCCATGAGACTGCTCATTGTTCCTACAATAGCGGCAAAAACAGCAGATCCCAATGTCAACGTAAATATAGCAACTCCCCTCTCATAACTCGTTGTAGCGTTAATGTCGCCAAATCCAACGGTAGTTAAAGTTGAATAGCTGAAGTACATGGCTGTTAGGTAGCTCCTCGCAATATCAGCTGTTTCCGATTCGCTGTTGACATAGATGTCTTCCTTATAGAGCCAGGATTTTTCGTCAAGGGACGACGAGTTGCCTTTATATGCCGGGTCAAGAAATTTATCTCCCTCTTGCTCGTAACGCCCAACAGCATAATAGGCACATCCGCACACGTGCCCAGCGGTCAGTACGGAAATTATTAGTCTGAAAAGGAGCGTAAAAATTGTTAGAAAGTAAGCAGCAGACAGCAAGCAGTTGGGTTCTCTAAAATTTCTCTACCTCTTCTCTCAGCCAACCTGTCCCTTCCATCGTATCGGTCGCTAAAACGTGCTTTTGCGTAATTGAACTTGACACTTTTTTCTTACCTGAAAACCTGCAACTTTGTGGGGTCATAGCCCAAGTAAGCCCATCTATTGAGCACACGCCCCATCCTGATCATCCTAGCTGTCTTTAGTAGCCCAAAGGGTCCTTCCAATGGAAGATTACTCACGAAGTCAACCAAGAAGTACCCTTGCATATAGTTGTTAAATATTTTCCATCTGTCGTAAACTAGTTCGCCGTCGTCGTCATAATAGGCAGTGAAGAAGTTGTAGATTAGATCAAGCCAGAAAAAAACAGAGATCAAATTGAAAATATTCCTTAGCTCTTCGTTGGCTGTCTCAAGCGGCAAACCCCACGAAAACTCAAATAGAGCAGAGTATACACTGACAAGAATAATAAAGGTGGAAACTAGATCCCAGAAACGTCTCTGGGTCCCGGTTGGATTCTGGACAGGGAGGTGGGTGGCAAAAAAGTTGGTATTCTTGTCGGCCCTTATCTGATTCATTTCTTCCTCGGCCCTGACCTGAAATGCGTCAAGTCCATAGACCTTTAGCTTGTTGGCTTCGTAGCGCGCCTGATTGTCTTCCTCATTTCCAAGCATTTCCCTCAAAGCAGGGGAGGAGGTGCCCCGAGCAGGTTTAATGTACTGAAAGATGGGCTCGGTGAAACTACTAAACAAACGCCTGCCGGTACTCGTAGTGGCTGGGTTTGAGTCTTGGGGAAGGGTCTGGGCCGAGAACCCCCTGAAGAAACTTGATAGACCCATGGGAGGAGTTAGCAATGAAGACGACAAAAATGGGACAGATGAATAAAACAGGCGAACCCGTGTTCTCTATGGGTACACTAAGAGAAGAGAGGTGACGTATGAACACAATTAATGTGGAAATATTGGCCGAAATGTACAGGGTGTTCTTCTTCCAGGTTTTCCATCATATTCCAAGTCGCCCAGCCGCCCAGCCAGAAGAAGCCCAGAGTTCAGAAAGTAAGTCACCCGATTTCACAGTCCCGATCCCCGAAAAAAAGGTATTTCAAAATTGCTATTTCAATGGATTATATAAACTGTATGTCCCGCTGACCAACGTCTGTCTCGAAAGTTTGTGACTTGACAAATTTCTTCCGATACTGGAGTAACTTATCCAAATGAAGTCTCCACTGTACACATTCCTGTTTTTCTCTCTCTCCCTCACCAACTTGCAACCGGCCATCTCGCAGTGTGACAATCTCTGCAACGGCCACGGAACCTGCAATATCCACGCCGCTTGCGAGTGCGAGTCCGGGTTCCATGGACCAGACTGTTCCCTTCAGAGTTGTCCAACGGGGTTTGCCTGGGCAGATGTTGCTTACGGAAATGGATTGGCTCACCAAAAGGTTGAGTGCAGCAATAAAGGCATGTGTGATGTGCACAGTGGCACTTGCGTTTGCCAGCCGGGATTTGGGGGGCCGGCCTGTAATAGAATGGATTGTCCCAATAATTGCACTGGACATGGCCTCTGCACGAGCATGAGGGATGCCGCTGAGGATTTCAATGGCTTTTCGTTGAATAGAAGCGTTGTGTATAATAACTGGGACGCGGATCAGATTTATGGATGCGTCTGCGACGTAGGTTTCCAGGGTGGGGATTGCAGCCAGAAAATTTGTGATGTGGGAGGTAGGTGTACGCACGCACTGGATGAATGAGCAAAAAGCGAAGACGAAGACGAAGACAAAGACGAAGACGAAGACGAAGACGAAGACGAAGACGAAGACGAAGAGAGGTTGTATTGCTTCGGTCACTCATGCTATCTTTTCGCCACACTTAACGCAAAAATGCTTACACTCCGCAACTGTCCTTCTCGTATACATATCAGATGACCCTCGTACGTCTGGCGGAATCCAGGAGAAGGTGGAGTTTTACTGCCAGTGTGGGGCCGCTTGCAGCGGTTCGGCTATATTGAGGTACAAAACAAACCCCCTCTCGCTCTCGCATGATGCCAGTGCTGCTGACTTCAGCTCTTCGCTGATGAAGCTCTCTTATGGCAGAAGGGCTTCGTCCGTTTATAGCAGCAGCCAACCAGTAAGCGTAACAATGGACGTAGGAAGCACTCTCTGCAGTGCTGCTGGGACGACTAGTTACATCACCTTCCAACGGGAGAGCGGAGCGCTCCCTGCCATGGATCTAAGGAGCAATCTGCTCTCGTCCACCTCTGGTACCTCGCCGGTCGCTTATTTCCGCACAACTCAGGAAATAACTTGTGTCTGTACGGGGGTCTGCGGGGGGAGTGTCGCATTTGTGATGGACGGTTTAATATCTACTGACATTCCCCACAACACGAACGAAGCGACACTGCAGACAGCTTTACAGAATCTCTATACACGCTTGAATAAGGCGACTGTTGTAAACACAGTAAACGCGACCATACTAGCTTCCCCGACTATTTGCAAAGATAGTTCCACAACCACCACATTCATAGAATTCAAGGCTGATTCAGGAAACTTGCCAACTCTTCACCCTCTTTCCAGTATAACCTCCGGTGGAATAATCAGCTCTAATGCAGTAACAGTCGTGAGCAAGATGAGGGGCAGCAAAGAAAATGAAATCTGCAACGCCATCGGAACTTGCAATCACGACAATGGAAAGTGCGACTGTGGGCCATTTTACACTTTTCAAGACGCATACGGTGGATGTGGTAAGCCTATTTACAACACTAGTGCTTGGGTTGGGGTAGAGACGTGTCCCGGGGTAGTTTTGCAGAGTGATTTGAGTGTTGCTGTCGACAAGCCTAGCAGCCTTCCGAGGCTGTACATGACCATGGGATCCAACAAAACGAACACGGGGCTGCATGATTATGTGGTCGGATCAGAAACTGATGCGGGGCCTCAGCTGATCACGAACATGACGAATATGACCGCTGGTGCAATAGCACTCGATTTGAGTGAGGGGTACGCTTATTTTGTTGACGCGCTGCATAGGCGACTGCAGCGGGTTCACTTACACAACGTCACCAAGAAAGAATATCATAACGTCAACCCCTATAGCGGCGAGTTGGTGTATACAAACACGCGTTTCACTCCTCCAGAGACCACGGCCCCCTATGGTCTCGCACTTGATCTCCGTTGGTTCAAAAGGAAAGCCTACTGGAGCGTGCCGGGTGTTGCTGGAGTGGCGGACGGACAAATCAAGCGTTGCAACCTTGACATATATCCTGCCGAAGAGTGCACACCCGAGGATTTGACTTCGGCGATCAACTCCGCAATCACGGGAAGTCTTGTGGACCCCAAGGGTATTGCACTTGACCTCGATGCCGAGAGAATGTACTGGGTCGACAGCGGCGTTCCTGGCACTGTTGATGGAAAAGTGTATTGGAGTAATCTTGATGGGACCGGTGCGACGCTTCTAGTGAGCAGTAATTTGACTAACCCGGCAAACCTCGCCTTGGACCTTACCAACCACATGATGTATATCACTGAGACTCATTCTAGCAGCAATCTCTACAGTCGTGGAAGCGTCATTCGGACTGACATGGATTATAATGCTACAATCGGCGTGAAGCACATCGTCCGGTGGATAGACGAGAGCTCCAGTCTCCGTACACCCCTGCGTACCCCAGAGTATATCGCTTTGGATAAAAACAATGACAGGTTGATCTTTACGGACACAACGCAGAACAAGATTTTCTTCGCGAGCCTGACTACTCCGACAACGCACGGAAACTTTTTATCTGCGTGGCCAATTCATGGTATTAGGGGTTTGGCATGGGATAACGGCCATGGATATCCGGATGGTTTGACTCCGTATTATGATTGTTACGGTCATGGGACGTGCCTTGGCTTCGCGGGCAATTACAAGTGCGAGTGTCACGACGGTTGGTACGGCAACTGCAACATGACAAGGTGCGTTGAAAATCTATCATCCGATTTAATTTTTGAATTGATGATCTGTGTGATCCATAATAATTGTAATTGCATTGCATCGAAAATCGAGATCGAATCGAATCGAATCGAATCGATGTTCAACACAGCGCACGCACCACTTACTCACCCTACGACACACACTAACAAAATAACACAATTACACAATATACACACAAACAGTTGCCCCAGCGGCCCGGCTTGGTTCGATGAAGCGCACAGCACCAATGATGCCCACAGAATGGCAGAGTGCAGTAATGCCGGCAAGTGCGACAAGAAGAGGGGGGAATGCAACTGCTTTGACGGGTTCGAGGGCGGTGCCTGCGAGAGGATGAGCTGTCCTAAGGATGAACTTACTGGGGCTACCTGCAGCGGGAAAGGCAAGTGTCTTACGATGAATCAACTCGCTAAGCATGCGCGCCTGGCGGACGGCGACCCAATACAGTACGACTACAGCCGCCTCGCGAGCACGAACAAGAGCAGTGAGATGCTTTGGGATGCTGATAGTGTACAGGGGTGTCTATGCGACCAATATTGGTACGAGGACGGGATTTGGACGTTCAACAAGAGCGATCCAATCGGATATGACTGCAGCTTATTGCAGTGCCCTTTTGGAGACAACCCGAACAGACCCAAAGTGAATTTGACAAATAACTACGAAACTTGGGAAGTGCAGAATGTCGTGTGTACAGCAACAAGTGGGACCTGGAATCTGGCATTTCGGGGAGATGTAAGCGAAGATCTGCCGTTCGATGCCACAAACACTGTTGTTGAGAACGCGCTGAAACATATGAAGACCGTTGGGAACGCCTCTGTTGCCTACAGTACAGGGGTCAGCGCTTGCACGAGCAATGGGGCCAATATAGCCAATGTAACTTTTTTCAGTGAAATTGGGAACTTGCCACTGCTTACTGCCGTTGCTGACAAACTAGGCGGGAGCGTGGCTATCACTGAAAAGGTCAAGGGGACTAAGCAAAATTTGCTCTGCAGCTGGCAGGGCACTTGCGATACCACTTTAGGAGAATGCAGGTGCTTTGATGGTTTTAGCAGCAGTGACGGCAACGGAATGGATGGATTGAGAGGAGACTGTGGATTTTATGGGGTTCAAAAAAT
>Ga0115555_1002484_pt1 | contig 12309 bp, 6 predicted proteins | sample COGITO_mtgs_1104_2_FD_87285 | JGI IMG/M metagenome (GOLD analysis project Ga0115555, IMG submission 87285) | Pelagic marine microbial communities from North Sea - COGITO_mtgs_110407 | ecosystem: Environmental > Aquatic > Marine > Epipelagic | place: Germany:Helgoland, sampling site Kabeltonne... | reverse complement strand
GTGTGTGTGTGTGTGTGTGTGTGTGTGTGTGTGTGTGTGTGTGTGTGTGTTAGATAGTTTGTTTGTGTGTGTGTGTTATATGCGTGGTTTCTCACTTACGAGAGGGCTGCCTCCCTAGCACTGGTGTGCAAAGTTGACTCTTCACATTGAGCACTTGTGGGCTCAACTTTGTTCATGTTCAATGACACCATGTTCTTGTTCAGTGTTACCATTCTTTTCAATTTAATTGGATTATGTGTTCGAAGTGTTCCGGATGCTTCTTCAACTGCTTCCAGTTCAGATGACACGATCGAGAAAAGTGAGTCACGCATCACTTCATTAAGTTTCCTTGCCGTAAGTGGATTGTGAATTGGGTGGCTCCTGTGATCTCGAACCTACGCTTTTCGCTGTTGTTTTTTTTTGTTACAAAAGCCAGATTTTGCAAAGGTGACAACATCGGACAGGGAATCTGGCGTCTGGCGTTCGCTTCAAGTCACCAGGTTTCATCGAATCAAAATAAGCGGGAATTTATTACTTCCATATTTTTTTCTGAGTGTTCAATTATAAACAGTCAAATTATTTTTCTTTTATACCTTACGCTCTTCTAAGACTTGCTAGTGTCGACTTCATTGAGTCGGCAGTAATGCTGTAGCTGCTATTGCCGGTGCTTGCGCCACCTCCCGATGATTCGCCGACTAGGCCACCACTCAGTCCAAGCGCTTCTAGCTTCTCGTTCATCTCCTTGCTCTTCATACCCTTCAAGCCCATGACGACAACAAGCTCCTTCCCATCAGCTTCGGGAAAATTCGTTTTGAAGACGTCAACCAAAAGTTCGGACGGAGTTGAAATTAGCTTGAGTAGCATTTCTATCTTGCCAAAGTCGACGGTAACTTGCTTGGTGAACATTGAAGACGTGATCGCTCCAGGATTACCTAAGACGGGTAGCTTTAATGTGAGGGTTCGGAGAGCGGTGATGTCAAGCAGGAGCTGTTGGGCCCCAGTTTCAGTGATCCGCCGCTGTTTGAGGATAACATTGTGGAGCTGGTTGATGAAGCTGGTGGCGAACTTGTCACAGAAGTTGCGAAAGTAGGAAGACGGAATCAGCTTCACGATTGCCGTAACGAACGGCTGTATCTCGTTTGTGATGGTCTGAACGTATTTGCTCTCTTCTCCGACCATATCAAAATCACCCCATCTCACCGCATTCAGCTCCTTCCAAGCCCCGGCTCCTTCCAAGCGCTGTTGTAGCCCACTGATCAGCACCTTCAGACACAAAGCGGTCAAATCATTGTACTCATCCTGCACTTCGCTTAAATCGACTTTGTCCTCGAAGCTTTTGTCAATTTTTTCCTGGATAATTTCCTGCAGCGTTTCGATTGTCTTATCGCAGTATTCATTCGTGTCGATCACGTGACAGATGGCGATCTCGCCGCCGGGAGGAACCTTGTAAATTTGTTCTTTGTTGCCGCTGTCTAATCGCGTGCCCTCTTTGGCGGTGCTGTTGGTCATCAGCGACAAGCCTCCGCTGCTTCCCATGGGACTGGGAAGTTTTTTTGCCAGCAACTTGCAGTAACCGGACAGACTTGCTTTCATAACTTCGTACAGAGAGAAAAATGTAGAGCCGGTCGTGAGAGCAGTACAGCGTTTGATGCTATTATTCAGGTAGACGAAAAGATGGATGGAGCTCGTCAGGACGGGAAAACCCCCTCTGTTGTCTACGGCCTCGCCCGTGACGACGGAAGCCAGCTGTTCGTCGATGTTTGTTCGCTCTAGGTTGAGATAAGGCTGCATAAACGGCTCGAAAACGACGGAAAGCATGCCGATTGTCGATGTTCCGCCGCCATCTTCGTCGTTGTCTGTACTATTTGAATTAGAAGACGTGGTTGTTTTCTTGCCCCCCCCGTTGTTGCGCGCCGCTCGAGCGTATTTCAGTTTGATCCCCTCGGCGCTTTTGGGGTCCACGACGTTACCGTCGTCGTCAAAATCACCTCCTCCCCCAGCACCCCCAGCACCCCCAGCACCCCCAGCACCCCCAGCACCCCCAGCACCCCCAGCACCACCGGAACTTGACCCCACGCCGGCTGCTATCTCTTCTCGCTCAAGACGCTGAGCCATCTCTTTCTCAAAGAGAACGCTCTTTTGGAGTGCCTGAAGCAGTGTCGTTACGTTTGCAGCGTCGGCCTCCCCCGCGCTCAGAATAGTCTTCACATGCGCACGCGTTTGTTTGAGGAACAGAAAGCACATCCGCCGAGGCAACAACCAGCTTGCGGGGAAAACATCGCCGAACTGCTCATTCACTGACTTGAGCAGGCGACGAAACCAGGCGAAGCGACGATCGACGGCATCAAGCCCAGCGGCATCGCCGGACGAAAAAGTCCTGCCGTAGCTGCGTAGCTGGCCGGTGCAGAACTCCTCAATCTGTTTTCTCTTGGCCCTGCCGCCCAGCGCCTCCACGACGAGACAAGCTTCGCCCAAACTTGTAAAGCCGCCTCCCGTTGTGCCCTCCAAATTGAAGTTGCCTGGCTCGGCAGAGGAGGACGCCAGCTCACCGATTTCCCTGAACCGCTCAAATATTTCACGCTCGAGGCTATTTCGCACCTTGTCCACTGTGTTCTTTATCTCGGCAATTTTAGGCACGCCCTTGAACTCACTGAAGTTGCTGAGTAACCCGTCAACTGCGTTGAGAAGATTTGCCGCCTCCTTGTACTGTTGTTTCGACGATGCAACTTCAAGTTGCTCGACGGCCGAAACGAGCATGTGTAGTCGCTTCAGCCCGGTTATTGTGGTCATCAGGTGTTTTTTCGCGTAGTCCAGCTGCTTTATATCGCTACAGATCTTCTTGACCATTTTTTCACTGTGAGAAGACAGCTTTTTTATGCTCTTGATTTTGCCATTGAGGGAGTGAATGGCTGACACAGTAGAGGTTATCGTAGTCGCAACGTCTCCTCCCTCCACAGCCTCCGCCGAAATACTGTCCTTGATACCCTTCTCTAGCGTTCCAATTGCTTCCGTCAAGTTTTGTGAGAATTCATCAAGCCCAACAAGAGACTCCTCGGTGGGGAAAATGGAATTCAGGTAGGTGACTGCAGAGAATGTTGGCGGCGCCGTCTTCAGGTTAGCGAGCGTCTTGACGGGAGGGACAGAAGGGTTGGAAATCGGCCTGGTGGAGGATACAGAGGTGGTAGACGACCCATTCGGAGGAGCAGATGTAGATGAAGGAGGAGGCATTCTGACCCGGTCACACTTGTACAATACAAAACTAACGTTCAGACGCGGCTACGTATACCAATACCCGTATCCTATCCTCCGTGTAGAGCTACAACGTAAAACCAATGACAACCAAAATTTTTCTACTCACCCCCGTCCTCCTCCCCAAATCTTTATGGAAATCTACCCCCGTAGGTTAATTGAGGGAATTTAATTTGCGCGCCACTCATCCCCCCGAAAGTATTAAAGCCCATCGATTTCATAAACTAATCCGTTGACAGACCTTCAATCCAAAAAAAACCCTGCTCTCACCACTCCATACCCTTTCCCATTCCCCCTGCTACCTCTGCCAATGGTTTTGCTCACAGCTGTGCTGCTGCTGCCGTTTGCCACGTCATTTTTCGCGCCGGCGAATATTCCTCTGCGTATTGCACTTCGGCCTTTAAGGGCAACAAGCACAGAAAAAGAGGCTGAGCTTGCTGAGGTCAGAAATTATTTCAACTCTGAAGGGTTTAATGTGAGTACAATTCGAGGAGTTTCCTGTTATATAGGTACATAGGTCTGCATCTGCCCTACTTTTCCAACCACCCACCCACCCGTCCTTCTATCCATCCATCCATCCATCCATTCATCCATCCATCCTCCCATCACACCTCTTTTGTTGTGTGTTTTTTTTTTCTCTCCTTCTCCCCTTCTCTTTCACTAACACAATACACAAAATGCAGAGGTGGAACAAAATCTACAGTGAGAGCGATGATGTTAATGGCGTTCAGATGGACATTCGAGACGGCCACGGACAGACAATTGAAAAGATCTTAAAGTGGGTGAAGGCAGATGATGAACCTATAGCTGGTAAAACTGTCTGTGATCTGGGATGCGGTGTAGGGAGCCTAGCGATTCCCCTCGCCTCGATGGGTGCAAAATTAATCGGCAGTGATATCAGCAAGGCAATGGTAGAAGAGGCAGAACGCCGTGCAATTCAATGCGGTGTTGGGGACACCTGTGAGTTCAGTACGAGTGATCTCGAGAGCGTGAGTGGAAAGTACGACACGGTGTGTTGTGTCGATGTAGCGATTCACTACCCCACAGAACAATTCCGAGGGATGATCGGCCATTTGTGCTCCCTCACAGACGACCGCCTCATCTTCTCCTTTGCTCCCAAGACCTGGTTTTACGTGGCTTTGAAAAAATTTGGTGAGCTCTTTCCTGGTCCGTCCAAAACAACGCGCGCATATCTCCATGAGGAGAGCGTAGTTGAGGAGGAATTGGCTAAGCAGGGGTTTGAGATCAAGCGTAGGGAGTTTACCGGCACAAATTTTTATTTCTCGACACTCTATGAAGCCATAAAGAAGTGAGGACAAAAGTGAGGACAATAAGGAAGGGGGGAAGAAGATATCAGGAGATCCGTTGTGCGCTATTCCAGCATACGGCTCCGCGGCAGAGGGTGAAAGTAGTAGTTTAATTGGCTTTGAGTTTAATTGATTGGCTTTTGACACAGAACATGACAGCATTTTTAATTACTCTCTTCTACCGTCAATGTCGTTGCAGAACAGACCCATTGTAGCTGCCGGTCTTTCGTTGCTGGAACGGCGCGATTTGCCCTGAAGACGCATACTGGGCATCTCCGAACAGCCCTAGAACCAAACTCAGAAAAGAAGAGGAGAGAATGACCGGTCCGTCAAGAGGAGCACATGTTACAGGCAGGTATGGAGGATCGGTCAAAAGAGCGAACCTGAAGGATCTCCAAAATCCGAATATCGCGACAATGCCATTTCGCGACAATGATGCAATAACTTTCAAACTTAGCTTGAGCCTAAGTTGTGCAGGAACGGGGGGGGGGGGTCCCTTAAAAAATTTTGACCCCGGAAAATCCAGTCGCTCGATTTCACTCCTCTAAAGTAAGTCCACTTAATTTTATTATCCCCAGCCCTCTGTGAATACTTGAAGGTCGTGTTTATCCAGTCATTTTCCCGAAGTAGTCCTGGAGCAGCTCGTGCACAGCGGATGGCTCGTACACAACGTGCCAAATTGCAGGCACTTGCGCGAGGGTTGTGGCTCTTTGACCAGTTGCGATCCAATTCATCGAAAACGAAGCGTGTGTTGGTACTGTCTTGCCACGCTCTGTCTTCTCCTGCCCTTTTCCTGTCCCTCTTGCCTGTGCTTGAGCCAACTGCCTGACGAGATGCTGCTGGCGGGGAATCTCCGTACTTGATTGTTCAAAGCTCGAGGGATTTCCATGTTGTTGTTGCTCGCTTCTCCTTCTCGGGCGACCCGGTTTCAAGCTCGTCGATCATAGTACTGACTCTACAATGGCCCAAACGACTAACACGACGTTGCACCTCCCTTGAAAATCACCTCACTTGCCCAGTAACAAATTTCGTGATGTATTCCACTACCAAGAAAAACCCCGTCTTGCTCGCCCCCTCGGCGACCAACTGGGACCGCTTTGACCTCAGTTACTATTTGAAGGGAGGTTTGGCTGGAGGTATCTGCTGCAGTATCACTCACGGAGCCTTGACCCCTGTTGATGTGGTCAAGACTCGTATCCAGCTTGACCCTGCCAAGTACAACAAGGGCTTGGTCGGTGGATTCAAGCAGATCATCGGTGAGGAGGGAGCCGGAGCTCTCCTCACTGGCCTTGGCGCCACCTGCGGGGGATACTTCATCCAGGGTTTCTTCAAGTTTGGCGGAGTCGAGTTTTTCAAGATCAATGCCGCCAGGAGTCTCGGAGAGGAGAAGGCTTGGGAGATGAAGACCCCTATTTACCTTGGATCCGCTGCCGCTGCTGAGACCATCGCTGACATCTTCCTCTGCCCTCTTGAGGCTGTCCGAATTCGCTCCGTCTCTGACCCTAACTTCTGCAGCGGATTGGCTGACGGCTTCGGTAAAATGCTTGCCCAGGATGGAGTTGGTGGATTTTACGCTGGTTTTGGCCCCATCCTTTTCAAGCAGGTCCCCTACACCATGGCCAAATTCGCTGTTCAGGGAGCCGCTGCTGACGCCATCTACAACTCCATGGGATCTTCTCCCGACCAGCTTGGCAAGGGTGGCAACCTTGGTGTCTCTCTGGGATCTGGTGTTATTGCCGGAGTTGCCGCCGCCATCATCTCCCACCCTGCTGATACCCTCCTCTCCATGGTCAACAAGGCTGGAGCTGGTGGAACTGGCAGCACTGCTAGCCGTCTTATGAACATTGCTAAGGAGGTCGGTCCCGTCAAGCTCTGCACCAATGGTCTTGCCCCCCGTTGCGTTATGATTGGATCTCTTACGGCTGGACAGTTCGGAATCTTCGACACTGTTATGTCAGCGCTTGGTGCTTCCAAGTTCCACTTCCACGACCCCACCAAGTAAATATAGCAGTAAAAATAGGATGTTGTTATTGGTGACCGAAATGTTTGAACGTTTTATGGTCGAGTTTCATTTTTATAATGTTTTTTGGTGGTTTGGTGTGTTGTGTGTTTGATGTGGTGGTAAGCGCGTTGGCATATTTTGTGTTGGCCACCAACGAGGCAGGGCAACCGATGAGGAAACCGATGAGGAAACCGATGAGGAAACCGATGAGGCAACCCATCACAATATTGAAAGTTCATCCCAGAACAAAAATTGTCATCTAATTGCATTATTACTCAAACTCTTCACGCTCTCGGCGACGCGCTTCTTCGTTAAAGTGAGAGTTTCCTTTTTATAATCATCGAAAGAGCCACGAAATCTTTTGCAGACACCCTCACCCACAACCCAGAGCTCCTCTACTGTGGCCTGTATAAAGTACTGGTCATGAGAAACAACCACGAGGCCCCCGCGAAACTCGCTGACGGCAGAAATGAGCGCGTCGATTGACTCCATATCAAGGTGATTCGTCGGCTCGTCCATAATGATGATGTGCGGCCTCCGAAAGCAGAGCGCAGCGAATGCGACCCTACTCTTCTGCCCACCAGAAAGCATCATCATGGGTTTCACTGCGTCAACACCTTGGATCTGAAACCGCCCTAACCAGCTACGCATCTCCTGATCTGTCGCGTGCTCGAACTGCTGCAGCAAGTTTTCTACGCATGACAGCGTTAGGTCAAATTTGTCGGCGGAATGCTGCGTGAAATATGCAGTACGCAGGTTGCCGTTCCGAATAATGTCGCCCCGAATGCATCGCAGCTTCCCCTCCACCAGGTTTAACAATGTACTTTTTCCGGCCCCGTTGGGCCCTAAAATTCCAATTTTGCTACTCAAGTCGATTCCGAAGTTCACTTTCCTCAATAATCTCTGGTCCTTGGGCTTTTCAGAATCATAGTCAAAATCCACATCGTTTATGGCAATCACTGGCCGACCGAGGGGAGGGGGGTTTTCGATGCTGAACCGCCACAGAGTCTCGATCTCCACGTCGTCCGGTGCTTCCAAGTCCATCTTCTCTACGGCCTTGATGCGGCTCTGAACCAGACTAGCCCTCTTAGCATTGAATCTGAATTTTTCGATGAATTCCATCATGTCAGCGCGCTTGTCTTTGTATGCCTCGTATACGCGCTTTTGGTTCTTGAGTGCTTCACTCGATGTTTTCACATACGTGTCGTAGTTCCCCTTGAAATAATTCAGCTTGAGGTTCTTGAATTCAATTATGTCCGTTGTAACGCTGTTTAGAAAGCCGCGGTCATGAGACACCACCACGAGCGAGTGCTTATAACCGAGGAGGTACGATTCAAGCCACAATACAGCTTCAAGATCAAGATGGTTTGTCGGCTCATCCAGCATCAGGATATCGGGTTCGATAAAAAGCGATGCGGCGAGGGAGACGCGCATTCTCCATCCACCACTGAGAGCGCTGGTCGGCCCGCTCTGCATCTCCGGTGTAAATTGCAAGCCAGACAGAATCATGGCAGCTCTCGCCTCCGCACCGTTGCCCCCAATTATCTCGAGGCGAGCGTAAATTTCGTCGAGCCTTTTTAGGTCTTCGTTGAACTTTTCGTTGTCACCTTTCGTCACGTCATCGACCTTCATTTTTGCCTGCAGCTGAGCTCGCCGAAGCGCCAACTTCTTTTCACCTCCCTCACCCCCGCCTCCCTCTTCGACTTGACCTCTGCCCCCCTCATCACCCCCCATATCCAAGCGACTCGATATCTCTTTTTCTTCCGCAATCAGCATATTTCTCTCTACGTCTGCCTCTAACACTGTGTCAATGACACTCTGATTTGTTCCCTTGATTTCCTGGCGAACATGGAGCACACGATGGTGCCGAGGGAAGCCCTCAATTTCAAACGCAGCTATCGCTTTAAGAAGCGTAGTCTTACCGATGCCATTCTTTCCTACCAAACCATATCGCCGCTGGTAAGTGAATTTCACATCCGCAGAGTCAAGCAGCTGCTTTCCGCTGTCCAGCGACAGCGAGACATTCTGCACTTGAACGTCCCTCTCCCGATTCTTGCTGTACACTGGTAGTACCATTGCCGCCACTTTCCCGCTGTTTTGTGCCTCTTCCTCTTCAATAATTCTCATCTTGGCGTCGTAGGCTCTCCTCTCCAGCTCAGCCGCTTGCTTGGCCTTGCGTCTGTCCCGTGCACTTTCAGCTGCAAACGCCTCTCGCTCCTCGTTGGTCTTCTCTCTATAATCACTCCCCCACAGGAAGGCGTTCTGGAGCTCTTCCTCCTCCGTGATTTTTGCTTCGCCAATGACAAGTCCCGTTCTCAGCAAAGATGTAGTTTCGCTATTCTCAGTTGCGGCAGATTCAAATTGTGGACTCCCCTCTCCTTCGCCCCCATTCTCAGTCACCAATGCTGCAACCAAAACATCTACGACATCATTTGATATTTCTAGGTCTTCTGCAAATGGCTCGAGCGTTTCCCTTATGACGCTGTGCAATTTCAGATCAGCCTCATCGAGAGCATTGAGCATCGAGAATATGTAGTCCACCATGTCGGGGTCCACAGATGGGAGGGTTTTAGAAAGGATGGAGTCCATCGCTTTCGGCAGATATCGAGCAATGTGATCCGAGACCTCCTTCGATTTTTTCACAGGCAGGTTTAGGCAGGTTTGAGGGCAACCTTTTGTCCCTTTATCTCTTCAAATACTTAATGCGGTATTAAAACATCGGTGAACATCGAATTCACGAACACATCGACAAATTTTTACCTCTCGCCCAACTCTCTCTTTTATCACTTACGCAAACAGCAGCTACCGAAAGTCGAGAAACGTGTACTGTTGTTGTTGTTCTTTTCCCTTCATTTTTTACCTCTAGTGCACGAGCACAATACCTATTGGGATATTTGTCTGAGTCGTGAACTTTCTCGACGTCTTTTTTCCCTGTTCAATTTGCTGTCACCTTGCTCGTCTTGAGACTTGGGCCTCTTCGAACCAATTGCACTGAATTCTCGATATTTTCGGCCCATTTCAACTTGAAACCTTCTCTTAAAGGCAGTGTTGTTTCAACATGTTGTTCTCGTTCATCATGCTGCTCCTACTCACCTCATCTGTCCTACCCTACTCGGTTCTACTTACTCGCGAGGCCGGTAAAAACGAAAATTTGCGCGATAAGATAACAGCGTTGCGCCCTGCGACGAAAATAATCGAGCTCCCTGTTGTCAAGACCCTGGAAGTTACAGGTGGTGTTGAGAAGGTCCGTGAAATTTTGGCAGCTGGGGGTGTTGACCTCGTAACAATCACGTCCCCAGAAGCTGCTGCGAAATTTATCGATGCGGCTGTCGACTGTCCCGTCAAACTTCCCTCGATTGCTTCTGTCGGGTCCGGGACGTCAGAAATCCTACAGAAGAACAATCTGCGAGTTGATTTTGTGCCATCGAAGGCGATGGGCAAGACACTCGGGGACGAGCTTCCCATTCCAACGAATGTAATGGGAATCAAGAAGGTTGATCCAACTGTTCTGTACCCTTGTTCTTCGTTGGCTCAAGATACACTCCAAAAAGCGCTTGAGACGCGTGGCTTCCGAGTGGAGCGTGTTGAAACCTACTCGACTCAGCGGAATGAGTGGGGGGAAAGTGAGAAAAGTGCGCTACCGAGCGATGACAACGATCTTGTCGTGACTTTCGCGTCCCCATCGTCGGTCAAGAATTTTCTGCTCAACCACCCCTCTGCTACCCGGCCTAAGGCGGTGTGCATTGGGGAAACAAGCGGGAAGTGCTGTGTTGAGAACGGCTGGGTCGAGGGTGTTGATGTGTTCTGGCCTGGTAAACCGGGGGTTGATGCGTGGGGCCAACTGGTGTGCGATGTCATCGATGGGAGATCGACGCAGACGATCGGAGCGGCGACAGAAACGACGCAAGCTGGACAAAGCGAGAAGAAGAGGAAGAATGCCAAGGAAGTGAAAAAAACTTCCCCCCCACCACAATCCCCGCCTTTTGATCTTCCCTCGCTAATTCGGCAAGTAAAGGCGAGTGTCCTTCTCGCTCAAGCTGAAGGCATTGCCCGACAGGAAATACGAACGCCGCTGCCGAGGAGTAAGGGGGCCAGAGACCTCGGGAGGCTCTACGAAGGGCGAACTGACGGGTATGATACAGAGCTTGTTCCCACCGATGAAACCTGGCAAGGCGGGATCATGCAATTGTATCGAGCCGCTACTCCGGTTGTCAATGAGATTTTAAGGGCCATCAGCGACGACGTAGGCGGTATTCCCGTTCAAGTGGAAGAGGACAGATCGATAGATGAGAGTGGTGTTGACGGCGTGGGTGTTTTTAAAACAGCATGCGACCCTGAGGACGAAGTCTGTGCTGTCCTGCAGCCAACCCAGGAGGTCCTACCCACTATAATCCAACTGTCCGAGTCAGTTGTGAACGAAGATCAGCTCCTCCTGCTTTTTAATCCACAGTGGCGAAATGTCGACGATGCACTCGACAGCGCCAGCAAATCTGGAGGGTTATTTGGGGGCTTGGCATCGATCCTGGGGGGTAAGGGGAAAACCCTTGAGAAGTTAGACGAATTGGGGTTCGAGCTGACGTACTGTTTGGACGGCTACGTGTGCAAGGGTAACGATGTCTGGCTGCTCAAAACATTCATGCAGGACTGGCGTGTCTTTGCTGAGACGGGTGACGGCTCGGACTACATTTTCGTGGGAACGAAGGCGACACGACCGAATTACCAAGATGTTGAAGAGATGTTAACCGAGAATGGAATTAAGGAAAAGTTTGCTCGGGACATCGGACTATAAAATGAACGCAGAACCAACTTGGATTTTGGACCCATTGAGTTTTTATCCAAGTTCATCGAGAGAGTAGTGAAAAAATAAAGGAATGCAGCGTTTTAAGAAAAAATGTCATCCTCGTTGTCTTCTTTTTTACTACTTCCGTCACTTGCTCCCCCACTACCCCCGGCACTAGAATTGTCATCATCGTCGTCGTCATCATCATAATCGTCATCCTCGATTTCCACTTCCATGTCGTCCAGAGGTGTGGCATCAACGTCCATATACTCTCCATAGAGCTCGATTTCTTCGCGTCGCTCCCTCTCCTTGCCTCGCCTGATCATCTCGTCAATCGCCCAACTGCCGCAAACGACGACCAAAAAGAGACTGACAGCAAGTACAGGCAGAATCAGTTTAAGGTGAATCTGAAAGTAGGTCTTGATCCTGAGAAGGTAAGATGTACTCGAGGATGTAACTGGAGGAGGGGGCGTAATCGTTGAGACGTATGTCTCCTCAAACATATCGAAGGTAGTCCCCTTCCACATCCACTTTTTCAAATATCGACGCATAAAACTCTGGTCCAAAGAGGAAATACTTGGCGAAGATGCAGTTGGCACGGCAACGGGGGAAGCTGAGGCCACAGACGGAGCAATAAAAGTGGCAGCGGCAGGTATAAACCTCGAAAGCCGATGAATCCGCCGGTTATAGCCGCCTCCGAGCCCGTAGCTATCGTTACTGGGCAATTTGTTGTCATCGACGGCAGAAGGCCGCAAACAGTCAGTGAGTCGGCCTCTAAGGGGGGCGAGAGGGGACCATGATAGAGACAGTTCAGTGAGCGTAAATAGCAGGAAGAGGGAAAACCGCAGTGACTCCATGAGATACGAAATGGGGGGGGGGGGGGGAAGGGGGAAAGAGGGGTTGGGGGCAAAGAAGGGAAAAGGTCGCAGTGCACAAAACAAAGGCTGGGTGTATAAAATAGGTTTGGAAGGCGTGGGCGCTTATTAGGTTCT
>Ga0115555_1002482_pt1 | contig 12316 bp, 10 predicted proteins | sample COGITO_mtgs_1104_2_FD_87285 | JGI IMG/M metagenome (GOLD analysis project Ga0115555, IMG submission 87285) | Pelagic marine microbial communities from North Sea - COGITO_mtgs_110407 | ecosystem: Environmental > Aquatic > Marine > Epipelagic | place: Germany:Helgoland, sampling site Kabeltonne... | reverse complement strand
TAATCAATGAGTAGGTACTCAAAGCCCTCAATATCAATTTTAAGTATGTCAATATGAACATGCTTGAATGATTTCATTATGTCATCAAGAGTTTTAAACTTTAATAAAACTTTATGGTCATCGCTGACAATTGGTGTTTTTAGAAGACTCCCTGATACATGAGATTCATTTATAGGCAAAAAAAATTCTCTCACCCCTGAGCTATCTGCAACTCCAATAGAGTTAAAAATAAACTTAGATGGCGCATTGCCCTTTTCTACAAAATCTACAGATCTGGGCGTGGGATCAAACCCATATACATTACAGTGAAACTTTTCAATTATATCAAGATCAAAGGAGATATCTTCTCCTATACCTATTGAGTAAATAATAGAATTAGAATTAATATAATTAGGATGAATATAAAACCCTCCATAATCATTTCCTATCCATCGCTTAGAGATATTTAATCTTTTAAAATAGATTAGTTTCCCTTTGTATAGAGCTTTAAAAATATTTATTACTTTCTTTAACATGATACTTTTTTGAATACTTTTGGATCTTGATGAAATTTTAAAACCCTGAAACTTTAACATAAATAAACTTTTTACTAAATAATTTTTATTAAAAGATTATATAGTTTTCTTGTATTATTCAGAATTGGTTTCTATAGAGACTTTCAATGCCTTTCTTTAAATCTATCTTTACTTTCCATCCTGCTAAATTAATTTTAGAACTGTCCATTAATTTCCTTGGAGTTCCATCAGGTTTAGTCTGATCCCACTTAATAAGGCCATCATATCCAACAATTTTACTGATTAATTCTGCTAATTCTCTAATTGAGACTTCCATTAAAGAGCCAATATTGTAAAGTGAATCACTCAAAGGGTTTTCTATACTAAAAACTACTGCTCTTGCTAAATCATCAACATGAAGAAACTCTCTTTTAGGATTACCTGTTCCCCATAAAATAACTTCACTTTTATTGTTTTCCTTTGCTTCATGGAATTTTCTAAGCATTGCAGGTAAGACATGAGAAGTTTCAAGGTCGTAATTATCACCTGGACCATATAAATTTGTAGGCATCAAAGAAATATAATCTCTATTATATTGCTCTCTTAATGCTTCTATTAATTTTACCCCAGATATCTTTGCTATTGCATACCATTGATTTGTTTCTTCTAGTGGTCCTGTTAGAAGATATTTTTCTTTAAGAGGCTGTGGGGCCATCTTAGGATATATACATGAGCTGCCTAAGAAGATAAACTTTTCAATATTTAACTCATGAGCAGTTTTAATTAGATTATTTTGAATTAGCATATTATCCATTAGAAATTCATATGGCTTTTGACTATTTTCCAATATTCCTCCAACTCTAGCAGCAGCATTAATTATTACATCAGGCTTTTCGCTTTTAATTATTTCAAAAACTTTTTTTTGATCTCTTAAATCTAAATCTTTTGAACTATATCCAATAATATTTTTATAGCTTTTATCTTTTAGGGCTCTCCAACAAGCAGAACCTACCATTCCATTGTGACCAGTAATATATATCTTAGAGTTATGGTCTACCATCATTCAAAGTAATTATGTGTATTGAAGCCCTCATTTTTTAGATATTTATCTTTCTTAAATAACTTAATGTCTGAAATCATCATATCTTCTACAAGCTCCTCAAGGGTAATGTGAGGCTCCCAACCAAGTTTATCTTTAGCTTTTGTTGCGTCCCCAACTAGAAGATCAACTTCTGTTGGTCTAAAGTATTTCTTATCTATAGACAATACTTTCTTTCCTACCTGTAATTGATAGTCTGAATTTGAACAAGACTTTACTTTAGCTACTTCGTTTAATCCTTTACCAGTAAATTCTAATTCAACCCCTATATGACCAAACGCCATTTTCACAAAGTCTCTAATGGTAGTTGTCCTTCCAGTAGCTATTACCCAATCCTCTGCTTTATCAGCTTGTAAGATCAGCCACATCATTCTAATGTAATCTTTAGCATGACCCCAATCCCTTTTAGAATCCAAATTACCCAAATAAAATTCATCCTGAATACCAAGTGCTATTCTTGAAACGGCTCTAGTAATTTTTCGTGTTACAAATGTTTCTCCACGAATTGGAGACTCATGATTAAATAGAATACCATTAGATGCAAATAAGCCGTAAGCTTCTCTATAATTAACAGTTATCCAATAAGCATATATTTTAGCTACTGCATAAGGAGAGCGTGGATAAAAGGGTGTGTTTTCGTTCTGTGGGACCTCTTGAACTTTTCCATATAACTCTGAAGTAGAGGCTTGATAGATTCTTGTCTTATTCTCTAAACCTAAAATTCTGATAGCTTCTAACAATCTAAGTGTACCTATTCCGTCTGTATCTGCTACATATTCTGGCATTTCAAAAGAAACACGCACATGGCTCATGGCTGCTAAATTATAGATTTCGTCAGGCTGAATTTCTTTAATTAATCTAATTAGATTTGTACTATCAGTCATATCACCGTGATGAAGAATAAATCTTTGATTTTCAATATGAGGATCTTCATATAGGTGATCTATCCTGTCCGTGTTAAATGAGGAGGTTCTTCTCTTTAACCCATGTACAGTATAACCTTTCTTTAAAAGAAATTCAGATAAATAAGCACCATCTTGGCCGGTTATTCCGGTAATAAAAGCTTTTTTCATTTTTAAAATTACTACATTATAATTGTGTTTTAATAGATTCTTCTGTGAAATCTATAAATATACTCCTCCACAAGAAATATAAAATTTCTTCTTACTTATTGATAAACAATTTCTTTATTAAATCAAATTGATAATTTGGATTATATTTTAAATCAATTGGTTTTCGAAGAAAATCTTTATCGACTTGTTTATGACTTTTTTCAAACCATTTAAGTAAATTATTTGTTAATGATAGACTACTATTTTCTTTGAAATAAAAACCATTCACAAAATCTATAATTATCTCATGTTCTGGACCTTGATTTAGTCTGTTACTATGAGTTGCAATAGGGGTCCCATAAGATAGAGAGTGAATTGCCGTTAAACCTATGTTTCCAGGTGAAATACACAAATCCGAATAATAAATATAGTTAGCTAATTCTAGCTCTTCATAAACTTCGCCAGTGAAATGACATTGTCCAATTTCAGTTAACTCTTTAGCTATTTCTTTAAGATTAAAGAATTCTTCTCCACCACCTATAACTAGCAAATTAAGTTTCAACTTATTTTTATTAACCGCCACCACTGCTTTTATTAGTAAGTCAATTTTTTTTATTTTTGTAAGTCTACCTAAAAAAAAAATAGTTGGATAATCGTTATTGAAAAAACTCCAGCTTTTTTTAATTTCCCTACTTTGAAATTTAAAAAATAAATCTTTTTGATATGCGTAATTAAGTGAGTTAAATATAACATGAATCTTATTTTCAGAAAATCCATTTTCTATCATTACTTTCTTTGATCCTTCTGAATAAACAAGATGTTCGTTAGGGATTTTATAAAAAAGACTTCGCAAAAAAAGTCTAATCCCCTTTTCATTTCCGTACATTCCGTGGCCTCTAAAAATAACTTTTTTCATTCTTATTCTTCCTAAAAGAGCAGCTAACCAAGTAGACATGATATTAGCTTCACCTAAGAAGATAATAGTATCATATTTTTTCAAAAGAGAAGCTTTAACAATCTCTGTTTGCCAAAATAATATATTTTTATAAATATAATTTTTAACAAAATGAAATTTATTTTGATTTACTTTATCATAATTGTTTTTAATTTTTAATCCTTTAATTCCATTGAAATCTTTTGAAGAAAAATAAAATTCAACTTCTATTTCGTCGGAAAAAATGAATTTGTCCCAAAAACCTTTTATGTAAACAGGAAAGATATTATGTATTATGAGTAACTTTTTCAAATTATATTTCTCTTTTTTTATAATCTAATATCCACAATTTCCTTGTCAATAAAAGATTTGAGATCATAAATTATAGCATTCGAACTTCTTTTAAGATTTAGAAAGTTAAGCTTTTTGAACTCTTCATGACCAACTGTTAAAATAATTGAATCATATTTACCTAATTCTTTTACTAGATTAATATTAAACTCATTGAAAACCTGTTCTTCAATAGCTCTTGGATCATAAATGTCAACATCAATACCAAACTCTTTAAGTTCTTTATATAGCTTAGGCACTTTAGAATTTCGTATATCGCTGCAGTTTTCTTTAAATGTAATTCCAAGTAACAAACATTTTGAACCTATTATTTCAATTTTATTTTTAAGCAACATTTTTAAAGTCTTATTAGCAATGAAGATGGTCATGTTCTCATTTATTCTTCTTCCAGAAGATATTAACTCCGGTTCATAACCTTCTTTTCTTGACTTATAAGTTAGATAGTAAGGGTCTACAGAAATACAGTGCCCTCCCACTAAACCAGGGTAGAATTTCATGAAATTCCATTTGGTAGCCGCTGCATCTATAACTTCCTTAGTATCAATATCTAATAAATCAAATATTATAGCTAATTCGTTTACAAGCGAAATGTTTAAATCTCTTTGCACATTTTCAACAGATTTTGCTGCCTCAGCAACTTTAATTGAACTTGCTTTATGAGTTCCTGCTTTTATAATACTTCCATATAGTTCATCAACAAAATCAGAAATCTCTGGGGAAGAGCCTGAAGTAATTTTTTTTATTTTGGTTAGGGTGTTAGTTTTATCTCCTGGGTTAATTCGTTCTGGAGAATACCCACAATGAAAATCTTTTTGATAGCTTAGATTAGATTCTGCTTCTAGAATAGGTACACAATCCTCTTCGGTACAGCCTGGATAGACAGTGCTTTCAAAGATTACAACATTATCAGGCTTTAAATAACTCCCCACTGTTCGACTTGCTGATTTTAAATAGCTTAAATCTGGAATTTTTTTTTCTGTAATGGGAGTAGGTACCGTTACTATGAAAACATCAGAATTTGAAATATCTGATTCTAATGAGGTTATTTTCAAATTTTTTGATAATGCCTTCTTTAAAGATTTAGAGGATGTTTCATCCGTGATGTCATTATACTGATTTAATGCTTTAATTCTCTTGTTATTAATATCAAAACCAACAACTTCATAAAGTTTAGAGAATTCTATTGCCAAGGGTAAACCCACATACCCTAATCCTATTATTGAGATTTTCAAGCCTTTTTTCATCTATTTTAATTTCAAAATTTGATTGATTTTTCTTACATCAATTTTTTTAATGAAGTTATATTTTAAAGAATCATCCCTCAAAATATATTCTATTAATTCCAGAGCATTTTCTGTATAGAAAATGTTTTTTTTATTTATATGCTTTTTAAAAGCAGTTTTCCCATTTTCATGAATAACGATTCCCTTTTTTCCATATAGAATAGATTCATAACAGACTGTTGACCACTCTGAAATTACTACGTCCACAGATCCGATTAACTCTTCAAATAATTTATTATTCGATACTTCAAGCTCAAACTTATCCGATGGAACCTTCTTCTCCCTGAATGCCTCCAAGAGTAAATCTACATTTCTATTTTCTCTTGGATGAAGTTTAAAATGCCAAATGATCCCTTCAGATTTATTCATCGCTTGTTCAATTACTTTAGGAAGATATGTTCGTTGTAAACAAACTAACGCATGTTTTTTGTCCGTAGAAAAAAGTTTATGGCCTTCAAAATTGATCTTATCTTTTATGAACTCAATCCAAAGATTTCCGCCTACAAAGGCTTCGTGATAATCTTGATTTTGAGTCCATTTTTTGAATTTATCAATAAAAGTCTCTTCCCATAGCCAAAAGTATTTGGGTAACATCTTATAACCCTTCACAGGTAAATTCAACCAGTTTGAATAAAAAAGATTGTTTTCGCCTTGTTGTCCATGTTGATAATCAATAGTGTCTATGTTCAAGTTATTGGCAGCTGAAATAATTGAAAACGAGTTTATATCTCCAAAACCTTTTAAAAAAAGAGCCCTGGGCTTCATTACTTTAAAAAGAACTCTAAAAAAAGATCTCTGATTAAAAAACTTATTGACATCGTTAATAAGCGATTGACTATTATGTACTTCATTTATGTTTTCTAAAATAGTCGCCAATTCCTTATTGATTTTTCTATCTCTACGAAGCTTAAGCGGGTAGTTAATAAAAGAAAAAATAAGGTAAAGTAAATTTATATTAAAGGTGTTTTTAAATTGATTTTGAATTGAACTCACAAGACCCAATTGAATCGTTAAAAAATGTTTACTCCCAAACTTATCTATCAAAGGACTCCATTGTTTATGAATCACCTTATTTTTTAATTTATAAATAGCTGAGCTGTCAACTCCATGAGTGAATATTATTATTTTTTTAGTGTTAAAAATTCTAAATATGTGAAACAAACTACTTAACATAACGAGGGAATTTGAAAACACTTTCTTCTTTTTAGAAGAATCAAAGATTTTTTCTCTCAAATCACTCACTAAACTCAATCTAATTATTGGCCAGATATTTTCGCCTAAAACGGACTTATTAGTCAAATCAGTATTAAGTTCAATCTGATTTATCTTATATAAAATATTATCTAGGTTATTCAAACTGTATTGACTGATTTTGGTGAATGATTTTAATATATGAACAGAAAATTCTGGCTATAATGCATTTGTGTTTTTCCAAATTTCTAAAACTAGGTTTTTGAAATGTTTTAATTTATTCGCAGCGAAATTGTTAAAGATTCCATCTCTTCTAATTATCAATATCTCAAAAAATGATATGATGGTTATGAACTATTTACCATCCCAATTTTGGGATAAATTGATTAAAATAAGACTCCCCAATGTTTTATTCATGCCATTTTGTGAAAGCTTTATATTCAATTGAATAAGTATTTGTGATCTTTTTATAAATTATAGGAAATAACCTCAAACTTCTATTGAGTTGACATTTTAAATTAATTTTCTTCCTGTTTTTTAGCTATTTTTTGAGTTTAATATATGCTCAACCATTTTAAAGTCAAGGGCTGTATCTATATCCATAGCCTCAATAGATGAAATTTCAAATCCATTAGCGTTTTTATACAGTGTTTTAGATTCAGAAAAATTGGCTATTGTATTAATATAAATTGCACCGTTGGGACGGTATAATTTCTCAATATCCTGTGATCTTGTATTGCCTGTAATCATTGGGGAATCTTCCGAGATTGCTTTCCAATTTTGATGGGTCTTGTTTTCTATATCTAGCCTAAAGGCGAATTGTGTCGGAAAATCATAAACATTACAACTAAAGAGAGGGTAGTTCGTCCGTTCAAAAAATGTTAACGCATTTGAAACGGTGTCATGACTTCTTAAGGGAGCGGTTGGTAATGCTAGTCCAAACCATTCAGTAGAGAAAAGTTCCGGATGAATATCAAAGATTCTCTTTAACTCCTCAACAACTTTTGTCTTGTTTGTTGCCGTTTCTTTTGGCCTATTTAAAATTGTAATGTTATCCTCATATTGTTTTTCAGCCAACTCACAGTATTCTTTGGAATCAGAAGTAAAAACTACCCTATCAATTAATTCGTGCCCAATTAAAGCATCAATCGTATGAAAAAAAAGTGGTTTGCCATTTAATAACTTTATGTTTTTGTTTGGAAGTCTTTGAGATCCTCCTCTTGCAGGTACTATAAAGGTTATCATTAGTTAATGATTTTTAGGTTTTCTTGAATCGTTTTAAATACGTTCTGAACTTCTTTGAACTCCTCTTCGTTTAAATGTGGCATTGGCATTCGGTCTCTTCTATGAAAAATACCTAAACATTGTATTAATGCCTTGTTACATCTGTGCCAACCGTATTTTTTGACTACAGTATCGAAAAAAGGATCTTCTAGTTTTTCAATTATTTCTTTGATCCTATCCATGTCATTAGCTTCCCAGCTTTTCCAAAACTCTTCTCCAATTCTTGCATCTATTAATGATATCCCATTTAAATAGGCTCTCGCTCCAAAAGGTTTGAATTCAATAAATTTTTTCTTAACCCCAGCTATTACGACTTTTATATCTGGCTCCAAAGAGAGAACCTGCTTGGTTATCTCAAAGTTCTTAGCATCTTCTTTGATTGCTACTATGTAGGGGTTCCCTTTTAATTTTTTAATTAATGAGAATGGCCAGTCCATTTGTTTTCCGTTCATTCCAGATAAGAAGGGCATTTCATGCACTAAAATAGGAAAATCAGATTTTTCACCTACATATTGAAAATGATCTAGAATTTGATCTTCAGTAAAATACTTTTCTCTTACAATTAAAGAAATCATATCTGCTCCACATTTTTTTGCATGTACTGCAAATTTCAAGGATGTTTCTGTCGAACAATGAATTGGATCTCCAACAATAATAATGTTTGAAGGGTCGAGTTCTTTTACTATTTTGATACAGTACTCATTTAATGCCAATATTTCATCAAACTCTAATTGAGAATAACGCGAATTATAAGCCATTACATAAAATTTTCTGGCACCCCCTGAGTAAAGGAATTCAATATATTTTCTTAGCCCTTCAAAATCAATTTTATAGTCCTCCTCAAAAGGGGTAAAGATGGTGTAAAAACAGCCTTCTAATTTTTCTTTTAGTTTTTGATATCTCATATTTTATTTTTTATTCTATTAATATCTTTTTCGACCATTTGGCAAATTACTTGATTGATGCCTTTCGTTTTTTTCCAACCTGTACTTTTTTCAAGTTTTTCGGAATCTCCCATCAAACCTGGAGTATCAATTTTGCGATAATATTTTTCACTTATAGTCATTAATACTTTCCCTGTTATTGCGTCATAACACACTTCTTTTAACCCTTCTCCTTTAAATTTCGGCTCAAAACCAGCATGTCTTGCAGCTTCAATTAAAAGGGATCTTACAGAAGTTAAATTTCCACTCGAAAGAACATAATCACCTGGCTTTTTTACAATGAGGCAAATTCCATCAACAAAATCCTCAGCACTACTCCAATCTCGTTTCATATCAATATTCCCTAAAGAAAAAGAGGGGCCTCCAGAAACTTTTAGCCTCGCAATGTTATAAGATATTTTTCTACAAACAAAATTCCTAGCTCGAAACGGACTCTCGTGATTAAAAAAGATACCTGTTGACACTTCTAAACCAAAAGCTTCTCGATACATTTTCACTAAATGATATACTGTGAGTTTTGAGATTCCATATGGATTCAAAGGTTCCATTTTTGAAGTTTCATTTTTTACTTCAAAGGTAGAACTATCAAAAATCTCAGAGCTGCTTGCAAAAAACACTTTTGTGTTCATGTTTAAACTCCGAATTGTTTCTAAAATATTTATTGTAGAATTAATGTTTGTTGCTAGTGTTGATTGTGGAGCTTCAAATGAATCACCAACGAAACTATTACCTGCTAGCTGATATATTATATCGGGGTTGTGTTTTATTATTAATTTTTGAAAATGAAAAATATCATTTATATCTAAGGGTTCTAAACTAATTAAGTTTTTAATTTTTAATTCATCAAGCCTCCAAGCCTTGTCATTATTTCCATAATCGCCTCCCCTTCTGAATGTCCCTATTACCTTTTCTCCTTCACCGATTAACTTCTCAGCAAGAAGTGATCCGTCTTGACCTGTAACTCCAATTATAAGATGTGTCATGTTATTCAATTAATGTGGAAAGTGTTTTTAAGGCTTTTCTAAATCCGGCATAAAAATCTAGGTGTCCTTGCCATACTTCAATTACTTTTTGATTTGGTTTCTGAAGTATTCTTTTTATGTAATCTAAATTTTCTTCATCACCAAAACCAATTTCAATGCCTTCTCCGTCAATTCCTTTTGCATCTGCTATGTGTATATGTTCTGTGTTTTTTAGTAAGGTCTCGAACGCATTTTCAAAGGGCATTTCCAAGTTTGATTTACACATGAACAAATGACTTATATCTAAACATATTGGAAATTGGTTCTCTTCAATAAACTGAATTGCGTCATTATTGTTAAAGACATCCAAAACTATAGATCCACCAAAATACCATGCTATAGGTGGGAGCCATTGTGGGATGAAAATTGTTTTTGTATCGTTGAGTTTTTCAAATAGTTCTTTTAGATCAAAATAAAATTTATTTTGATCTTCTTCGTAAAGTGAAAAACTGCCAACTATCACAACTTGCTTTTGTGTGATTTTATAAATTTCATCACCAATATCTTTGCATCTTCTGATTATTTTATTACTAAGCTCTTTTTGATAACTATCCTCTGAAAAGGGATCTATCAAAGTTACTGAGTCTATATAATCAGGAAGATGAATACTGTATTGATTTTCGTCCTCAATTATAGCATAATCAAAATCGCCTAAGACTTCAACATAAGAAAGATGGAATTCGAAATTTTTTAGCGGGAAGATTTTTTGAATTTCTTTAGCATCATGTATTCGTATGGGAAGTGATATTCTTTTCGAAATACATTTTTGGATTTCATCCTCTGTAAGCTCTAACACGTTGCTAAAATGGGAAGGTTGTAAAACTTCTCCTTTTTTTAAAGGTTTTACCAATTTCTTTGTCAGGAAACTCCCTATTGTATTGATGTCAAGACCAGTTTTAGGTGATCTATAGTCCAACTGATCAAAGTCTATTTGATCTCCAATGTTGTAATCTTCTAATGACACAAAAGATCTTCCTAGGTTTTGCTTGTTGAGTAATTCTCCTTGATTCAAAACTCTTTCTTCATTCCCCCGATAGATATCATTCCAATTTTTGATAATGTCTCCAAGCTTTTTAAATTCATCAGGCGTCGAGCTCGTAGAATGATCTAAACCTTTGGCCTTTTTGTCTAAGGTAATATGTCTTTCAATAATTGTAGCTCCCTCTTTTAATGCAAGAAGACATAACTCCCAATCTTGGTCATGACTTGAATAACCAACATTCTTCTCACACAATTGTTCTAGTCGTTTAATGTAACCCAACTTGGCGTTATAACTTGCAAGAGGATAGTTGGAGACACAATGGAGCATCATCCAATTCTTTTTAGATTTTAAATGAGTGATGACTTGTTTAATTTCTGTTTCGTCATGACACCCTGAAGATAACAAAACTAGTTTTTCTTTTTTCATCAAATAATCGATAAGGACTAAATTACTTAATTCAACCGATGGAATTTTATAAAAGTCAAATTCCTCTATAAATTCATTAAAATCTAAAACATCTTCTTTAATAAAAAAACTGATGCCTACCTTAAGCCCTTTGAATTTAGCATATTTTGTTAATTCCAATATTTTTAGGGGACTTAGATATACTTTTTTAATTTCATGTTTTAAACTCTCATCCCCTATTTCCTTTGATTGATCATGGTAGCTTCTGTTTAAGTTTCTATATTGAAATTTAACTCCCCATACCTCTGATGCTTTAGATAAGTCAATAAGTTTTTTTGCTTTATTAAAATCACCGTCATGATTTATGCCTATTTCAGCTATAACTTTTATTTGCATAGAAAAATTTAGGTTAAATAATTATGCATTCGTAAAACAATACGTTCTGCTCCTTTTTTATTAATCTTGCCGCCTTGATGAAAAACATCCGAATCAAAAACAATGAGAGTTCCAGCTTTTCCTTCAACCGGAATAAGCTTTGACGAATCATATAGTTCGGGGTAATCTAACTCTAGTCGATTTTTAACAACACTAAAATGCTTTCCAAAAAGTTTTAAAACAACTTTTTTTATCAAATTGTCATTTGGAGTGGGTATAAATTTTCCCCAAGCTTTTTCTCTTAATTCTTTACCTAGCTTGTGAGAATTAGGTTGAATAAAAAAAGCTCCATTCTCTTTAGTAACATCATTTAAATATAAAAAATACTTTAATGAAACATTACGATCAAAATGTAAATAGCCATTCCTACCTAACTCACCATTATTTTTATAATCATAAGTAGAATATATATTAGCAAAAAAACCCTTATGTATATTATTGTTATAAGCTAGAAACAATTTTTTTATCCAACTTTCTGAAAAAACTTTTTTTTGAATACTATTATCTGATAAAGCCTTTGGCTCGTCAATTGCGTATGTAGAGCCAAATGCATAAGGATTCCCATGAGTTTTATGATAGTCCAAAACTTCTTTTTTTAAATTTTTTACTACTTTAGAAGATAAATAAGACTCTATTTTAAAAATTCCATTTTCCTTTAAAAGTTGCTTTAAAGTATTTATTTCTAATAATTCTAATTTATTTAGGCTTTTCATAATATAAATATTTATACTTTTTTTACCATCGTATACCAATAAAATCTGATGCTCTTATAAATCTTAGAGCCTTATTTATACAAGTAAGTAAAATTGTAATTATAATTTTTTTAATTTTTTTGACTGG
>Ga0115555_1002479_pt1 | contig 12321 bp, 4 predicted proteins | sample COGITO_mtgs_1104_2_FD_87285 | JGI IMG/M metagenome (GOLD analysis project Ga0115555, IMG submission 87285) | Pelagic marine microbial communities from North Sea - COGITO_mtgs_110407 | ecosystem: Environmental > Aquatic > Marine > Epipelagic | place: Germany:Helgoland, sampling site Kabeltonne... | reverse complement strand
GGCCACCCTTCAGAGTCGCGAGATCCAGACCGCTGTCCGCCTTCAGCTTCCTGGGGAGCTTGCCAAGCACGCCGTCAGTGAGGGAACCAAGGCCGTCACCAAGTTCACCGCCGCCTCCAAGTAGACGTTAATGAAGATAATAGAGTAGCTTTTATGGACAACAATGATTTTTGGGCAGTTCCTGGCATCTTTTAAATTGATTGCAATGAAAACTTGGAGGGAAGCCAGATGGTATATGTGCCTACCTCTGTCCGAAAGGATTTATCTGATTCTTTCGAAGGAAAAAAAGAAAACGGAATTGCTACTTCTAGCCTCTTGACAGGCCACGGTTATTCAGTCATCTGTCGTCTGTAACACATTTTGAAAAAGATTCATTTTTTTCAAATGTTTGAGGTTTGAGCCACCACCCACCAGCCAGAGTCAGAGTCAAATTGGCAAGGGGAGCTTACTTCCAGAATAAACAATTAACAAAATTAAATTGACTTAATACGAACTCTACCGCGTCTGTTCTCTTCTCCAAAGTACCAAAATCATAAAAAGCATCAAATTCAACTTTCAGAAGTATCATACCCCTCTCAGTCCAGTCCCCCGATTCATAGTATGGTTGAAACTCGCTCTAGAACTCCAGCGAAAGCAACAAGCAGCCGCAATCGTTCCCGTTCTCAATCCCGCTCCCGTGCGAAGCCCCGATCGGAGGGGTCGCCATCTTGCCCCTCCTCAAGATCCAAACCTTCCAGCAAAAGCACATCTTCCAGCACAAGAAAAACCTTAAAGGCTTCTTTCCCAAGTGCTGAAGGTGTTTTCGATGCGCTTACTGAAGAAGATAAGAAGCTAATCAAAGAATCGTTCAAGAAGTACGAGCTGGATGAGCTTGCTGACAGGTTTTTTCACCGTCCATTGGCTCACTTCATTGTCAAGGCCATAGTTAAGCTCAGGTTGAAATTCATCACTCCAAATCACATTACTCTTGGTAGCCTGATAAGCGGATTGGGCGCGGCACTTTATATGGCGCAGACCTTGTCTCCGATCGATCTTTTGCCGAACTGGATGCCATGGAAGTCTGGGGGTGAATGTAGCCGTTTCGCTGCCTTTCTTATGTGCACGAGGTGAGTATTATGCTTCTCCCCGCCCCAATCTCTCCCTTCCTATCCCCACTTTTCACTTTCACTTCCTTCACTCCCCTTCTCCTTCCCCTCTAACTCCAACTTTACCATTCCCTTACTCAGCATGACCTGGGACTGCGCGGATGGTCAGCTCGCTCGTGCAACAAACCAGTCTTCTCCGCTAGGACGTTTTTACGATGGAATCTGTGATACGCTCGTGATTGCATCCTACAGCGGAGTATTTGTGGTCTCTTGCCTCCGCCACGACCCCTCCCTTTATTTACAGGGCGGGGATTTAAAGTGGTACTTCCTTGCATTATGCTTTGGTGTATCCATGCAGCAGCACTTTATCCTGTTCGACAAGGTCAAGATTGTTTACATCTTGCAGACTTCTCCAAAGAATGACAAGGGTCGCAAAGAATTCGAAGATTGCGTGAGCATTAAGAAGCTCGAGAAACTGAAAAAAGACCAAACGACAATGTGGGGAAAAATCATCTACGGTTTGGCAATTTGGTATGCTGACTCGCTCTCGATAGACCCCAAAAGTCCTTTCTTCAAGCACCGAGGGCTGGATTCGAAGCCTGAACTCAAGAGAGAGATCGAATTGACGATGAGAATGCTCAGTTTTCTCGGTTCCGGGACCATGATAATGCATTGGTATATAATGTTGCTCCTTGTTGAGCTCTATCCACAGGTCTGGAAGGCTTTCATCGTTTTTCAGCTTACTGTTGTAAATTTCTTGGATATTGCTGTGAGGCGTCGTGCTTTAAGACTGTCTCTTCACCAGGGTCCCTTCAGCGAGCTGAAGAGTGCGCTGCCTTTTCTTTTGATAGGCATAGCCCTGGGAGTTGGTTTTTCTCCGCTGCACTCATAAACCAATCTTTGTGAAATAATGTGATGATGGATCTGTGACAAAAATAAGTATGAAGTGCGAGCAAAATGTTTATATTGTTTTTCCATCAATGTGATGCATTGGCGAGTATTCCGTTTCAAAATACCGTGCTTCAAAGTGCAAAAGCGATCTATTGTTGAGCGTGATCTGGAGATCCTGAACCTGAAGTTCTTGTATTACAAAATATCCTCACGAAAAATATCGTTATTTTACAACAATGTTCACTTTAATCCATCCATAATACACACAACACAGGCCCCTGATGCATATCTAAAGATTTGCCTCAGCAACACCTTCAACTTTCCTGATAACAATCTCTCCACCAGTTGCCCCTGCCTCTACATCTCTGTTTGCCTCACCAACCCCAACCACCCCATCAAACATGCCCTTCTTAATTTCGGTTTCCTCGTACTGTGTGGCCTCCTTGTTCACGGCAAAACCTTCGTCAGGCTCGCTCTTGCACATGAATGCGATGATCTTAGGAGCCAGGACCTTCTCCCTCTTGTCGTTGAGAACATGGAAAGCCTCAAAGGTCGCTGCATCTTCAGTCAAAGGATGTGGGTTGTAGGCTGCCAAGCCATACCCCTCAAGCTGACTGTATCTAGCCAAGTGATACTTCTGCTCAGGAGGCTTCAAGCAGGGCATGCACCTGACGATCAGACTGTTCGCACACCTCTGCTCTCCAACACACCCGCTGATAAAGACGTAGCTTGCGGTTCCAAATTGTTTAACCCCGAAGAAAACAACAGCCCCGCACGTCCCCAACAAATAGAACCATACCAGCGCTTTCTGGTCGTTCGTATAAAGTTGAACCATGCTCGTCTTTAGATCAATGAACGGCCACTGAGTGTACAAAAAGTATGTAATTGCCAAGTGAGCTACTAGAGTCCACTCCAAAACGAACCTGGCCATGATGCTCATCTTGTAATCTAACTCGGGGGGCCTCTCCCAGGTCCTTAACAAGCAGTACTTGTCACTCCAGTAGGCGATTGCGAACGCAAAGGCAGCCCAGAACAAGCCCGTAGGCATAATACTAATGTAAAAAAGACACAAGAATAGCGTCTTGATGACATCACTATACCTCTCAGCCAAGTCCCACTTTGTAGGTGCGAAAAGATCGTTCAAGTGCTTCTGAGTGGGAGGAGTGGCCAACTTAGCAAGCACCTGCCTTTTAAAAAGCCTCGGTGCGTCCACCAGCCTGGTAAGACTTGCAGTGACATCAGCAAATAAGGTACTCCAAATCTTGGCAACGAACTCGCTATCCAGCAAAGTAGGTTTCGGATTAAGTTTCCAGGTTCCACCCTCATTGATCAGAACGTTTGTCAAAAACATCAACAAACTGGTATTGAAGATTCGCGCTGCCGTAAGCTTGGTCATCAGACTAAACTGCTGGTCACTGAAGGTCAACGGCCTCTCGACTGTCTTGACCCACTTGACTGTGACTACCTTCAAGACACCGTTCACACCTACGATAGCTCCTGCACTTGCGAAGGGGTGGAAATTGCTTCCATTGACCCACACCAAAAAGAAGAAACACCCAATGATAAGGCCAAAGCACATGACGTAGCCTAAGAACTCACGAATCCTCCTGTCCCAAATCGAGATAGCAAGGTTCTCCCAAATCAAGTCACTAGCTTCACAACTCTGCTTCACGCAAGGCTTCTTCCCATGGGGTCCCTTCTGCTTATGACTCTCAAGAACAGCCGTCTCCATGGCAAATTCAGTATCGAAAGTCACAAACATCCTACTTCCCGGAAGAGGATCGGACTGCGTCTGGAGCCAGTCAATCTGTTTGTCCAAATCATCGAGTTCACTCATCAAGTGCTCAGGCAAGATCTTACTTCCTCCGCACAGCAACTTCTCCATAAGACTTGGGCTATCCTTCTTGCTTGCGTGTGGCAATTTGTAATCAGGATTCTTCTTCTTGATACTCCTGACCTTCTTAAACAGAGTCTCCTCGAGTGCCCTCCTCTTCTCAACCAATCCATAAATCTTTCTGACTCCCTTGACGCAATAAGTGATACTAACGACTTTTCCATCCTCAATATCGCCGTCTTTCACGAACTTGGCGTCTTCGTCGACATAGTCATCACTGACTCTCTTCATTCCCTTCGTGATATCTTCAAAGTACTTCCTCCACTGACCCACACTGACCTCCTGGATGGGTGGCGCGCTCTTCAAAACAATCGTGTAATCAGCAGGAGTCTGCACGTTCGCATCAATCGCCGCAACCAGCACTTTCTCCCTCTGATCGGCCAGCATGAGCACAAGTGACAACAGGCCACAGATAACCAAATCGGTGATGCCGGCGCAAAAGCTAAGGCTCTCGCTGCTAACATAACTTCCTTTCAACACTAAGTCCATGCTGCTTGGCTGACTCCATGCGTTGCTCAGAATCATGGGCAGCGCGACCAGGGCAGCTCCCGCAAGCATCATGCTAAGGTTTTGCAAGTTCTTAAAATACAAACTGATTCCAAGCCCATAATCACAGTCATCAATGTTACACCCCCAGATGGGCATCAACTCCTTGTGCTTGTCTCCAAAAAGCATTCTAGGAATGCAGGGTTCTTTAGCGTACCACTCTTCCCCCGTCCCTTCCGGACACTTGGGCAAGTGAGATTTTCCAAATTCTTTCGCAGTCTGTCGGTCAGGTTTCTCCCAGGGCTCATTCATTTGCTCTGAGCTATACTTGTTCCGATTTACGTTCAGCATGCCCCCAACAGTACTGTTCACAAGCATCTTGAACTCCTCGACGCCAAGCTCCCCGCTGCCATCGTCGTCGAATTGGTCTAGCATTGCCTGTGCCTGTGAGAGCGTCCAGGTCTTCCCTGTCGTCTCCAGGAGCGCCTTCAAGAGCTCTTCTACATCAATAAACCCACTATCGTCAATATCGGCCCTTTTGAAAGCCTGTAAGATACGCCGATCTTGGGGATCCCGCATATCAATCCTGTCGAGCTTCTGCATTCCACACAAGTCGAACCCCTCGAAATTATCAAATTCTGCATCGTCCATCAGTTCAGAATTGTCAGAACTGCTAGTTCGCATCAAGCTCTTGCTGCTCTTGACCTTCAGACTCATCTTCCTCTTCATCCTCTTCTCCACCAAGTCATTTAGCTCCGCAGTTTGAGCCTCATTTTTCTTAGCGGCTTGTAGTGCTTTGTTCCTGGCCTGGTGGCTGGTGAGTCCCTTATAAACGTGGTGCAAGACCATTAGCACCACAATGATCACAACTTCAATACCAACAAAGATGACCACAGTCACGCAGTTAATCGTCTTAGGAACGCAGTCTCCCCCGATGCACTTTCCCAGGCTGATACCGTCATCCTGTCCTTGGAACTCGATGAATCCAGTGTCTTTGGTACTTTCAAACTCAGTTCCGAAGACCCTGAAAGTCCCCTTGTTTGTCGCACTCGCAGCATCACTACTTAAAGGAAAGTAAATGAGCTCACCGACAACATTATCATCAGGGTGAAATTCGCACTTCCGATTGGAGAGAGGACCGTCTCCAAAAAGATCACTCATGTAGATCCCGTCTTTCTGATCCGCGTTCTTTTGCACGACGTTGAACTTCCCTCTGAAACAGCAGAAGTTCTCAGGGTGGCAAAGCTCGTTGTGAACCTCATAGTGACCAGCCCACTTAAAGCTGCTTGCGTCGACACTACAAGTCACATTGATAGCCGGCATTCCTGTCCAGATATACTCACTCAAGCCATCGTTGTTTCCTGATTCGTCCCACTCGGGGTTCTTAACCATTTCACCTCCCATAGGACAGTCTTTATCCTCATCATAAGGTTCTTTGCCAACGTTATTCTGCCACTTATTGAACCCGATATGCTTCTCCCCACTAGGTCCGCAACTGACCTCCCTGGTCATCCTCCCGACGCTACTTCCGAACATTTCAGGTAGGCACTCTCCCCAAGGAGAATAAATCCAGGACTTTGAGTCAGCCTCAATCTTCTCTAAGTTCGTAGCCTTGAAATTAGCCGCAAAACCAGCGAACTCAACAGAGTTATCAGTCTGGAAAACAATCTTCATCTTGTTGGTTCGGGTGTAGAGGGTACTGCTGATTGGACCAGTGTTGAAGTTCGGCAAGCAATTGTTGGTCTCACTGCATGTGGGATAAATAAAGTTATCCTCCTGGTTCTTCCTCCCGCACAAAGTCGCCAAGATGTCCTCATCCCCGTTAAATACTTGCACATTGTCGTACAAGCACGGAGCCGGAATTTCTCCGCCTTCGACATGGAAGCTCTCGAATTCAAGCTTGATGCCGTAGCCCTCGTCAACTTCAATCTCCCACTCACAAACAGTCTCACTCTCGAAGCTGCTTCCTCGCTTGTAGCTACTTGCTGTACCGTCGCTGATCGTTCCTGCGATTCTTTCGCCCAGACTATGCTTGGCGCTGATATAACGATTACGCAAGCAATGGGAGGTATCCTCTTCAGCCTCATCGTCGAGCCTCCTCTCAGCCTCCTTAAGCAAATTCGGTGGCAACTCAGCCATTTTCCTCCTCATGGACATCATCATACTTTCAACAGCCACATACTTCAAGCCGAAGCCCTCCGCAGTCACGCTGTCATCACTGCTAAATTCAACCTTGACTCGGTTGCTGCAGCTGATATACTTACTCGGTAAGATATTTCCGCAATATGTGACGTAAGGCTGTGCGCAGCTGTCGTCGGCACCAAGGTCTGTGATCGTCACGTAGTCGTAGGCGCAGTCCACATGGGTTTCAAGCTTGAATTCAGTGAACGTGAATTCCATGACATACCCGTTACGCGCCTCGAACTCCCAAGTACAATCCGTTTCTGTATCATACTCATCAACCAACCCGCTGTACCCACTGTAGATATTTCCCATAGCAGATCCAGCAGGATCAAATTGCAAACTTCCTTGGCATGCGCTTGGGCGGAACTCAACATCCTCTTCCTCATCAACAACATCAACAGTCTCAACCACGGTCGTATCTTCTTCAGTTTCTACTTCAACAGGCGCAAGCACAGCCGTGAAAACTGCCTCGAATCCACCACTGGTAATCATTTCATCGGTCCTGAAATTGACTGTCATGTGACGCCCTGTGCTCTTGATAGCGGGAGCGGCGACGACCTCTCCCAAAGGGTTGCTGTAACCGGCGCAGAGGTAAGTCTGTACAGGCGACGTAATAGATGGACCATCTCTCACAGCGAGCCTATCAAAACAGCCTTGCTCTAAGGTCACATCCAAAAAGCTCAAAAAAACATTGTAGCCTTCCGGGACTTCCACACTCCAAGTACAATCCATATTGTCTGCGTAATCATCACTGGCACTTCCATCTGTGATGAAAAACTCCACTTTGTTTCCGTTGACGCCCTCGGCATCATAGTTAACATTCGTGGGGACGAGCATGCTCGGGTGAGTAAGCTTCACTAGCTCATGAGCGCCCTGGCAAATGCCAATCTCAGGATTATCTACACTGAAGTAATCTCCGTAACCAAAGACGCCATCCTCGACGTTGCTACTGACGACAGCAAAGTAGTTGTTGTCCTTGACGAACCTTGCATAGTCTAACTTGCCGTTAGGAAATCCAGTGGGGCCTTCATTCATCTTGCCGTCAGTTGTCAAATCGAACAAATATTCAACTTTTTCACACTTCTCAAAGCGGGCAAATTCGTGGGGGTAGAGCTGGTTTCCTTCTTCGTCCAAAATACTTGCGTAGTCTTCCAAGTTACAATCTTCTACAGACCCCTTCCAGATGCTCACGGTCACGGATGAATCAGCAGTGAAACCATTTCCAATCCACCTTACACGTACATCATCTCCCGCCAGATAATCACTTTTACCATTACCATCACTGTCAACCATCGGGCGAATCTGGATGTTGGTGGGGCATGGTGTGTCCCAGACGAAGATGCCAGCAGTACACGATCCTACAGACGCTTGGCACTTCCCGGTGTTGACGCACCAACCGCAGCCATCCATCGGCTGGCACACTCCGCAACTGGGTGCGAACGTGCACTGGCTCACTGAATCATCGACATCGTCCAAAGCTTCGACGGTAAAGCTCAGAATGCCACCTTGGCCTTCCACATACAAAGGTGTGCCCAAGGGGGCGCAATTGGCCCCTCCCCTGATGCAATTCTGTCCACTCATTACGCGAACATTTCCGCCATCGTTCCAACCATCTCCGTAAGTGTCAATGGCAGCAATGTAGTATTCTCCAGGGAGCAGACAGGCAGAGCCGTCGTCTTTTACCCGACAATAGTTGTAGTAGTCTGGACAAGAGGTTGCAAAAGCAGTGTCAGCAGTATAGTGGTAGGTTGTGGTACCATCGTAGAGTTCGTTATTGTGGACGCTCATGATGGCATTGTCGTGGTCGAGAACACTGAACAAGTACCACTCCATTTCAGAAGACCAGGTACCTGCCTCCGTGGCAAAAACTAAATCCACGCAAGAAGCCTCGAAGGCGAAAGGCCCAAGGGTATCTCTAACGCCAACGTTTAAGTTCTCAATGCGAATGTACCAGTTGTCGTGAGACGGAACATTCCCCGGGATCTTCCATTCAAATTCGCCAGAGTTGGGCGTCGCATCGGTTATAACAAACTCTTTTTCTCCGGTGCACTCCAAGTCTGTCTCTTCGCAAGGATAGTTATCCGTAACGAGAGTAAGACTCATGGGCAGCGATCCTCCCATGTTCAGTTTGGTCCAAGTGATGACGGTTTCATTCTTTCCGCTTTGAAAGACCTCGATGTCACTGGGGAGAGGTCCCGTCATGGTAATCTCGGCGGCAGCACACTGCTGATCAGAGGAAGAAGTGATGAAATTTCCGCAAGCAGAACCTTCAACAGTCATACAGGAAGCACGGGCGGCATTATCAACGCAGAATCCGCAACCCTCCTCAGCAATACAGCTGTTGCATTCGTTGTGGTTACATTTAGCATTCGAGATAACAAATTCCCTGCTCGTTTCCTCGCCTTGGACTAGTGTGGGGACGACAACAAATTTGCTCCCCTCGAGTACCTTGAGTTTTCCTCCTCCGTTCCAGCCGTCTCCAAAAGTGTCGTATCCAGTCAGTGTCCAAGTTCCCTCCTCAACACAGATTTCCTTCTTTTGCTGGGAGTTCTTATCTTCAGTACCCCACGGTCCATCGTAGGCAAGCAAACAGTCCTCACTCACTAGTTCCCAAGTAGATTCCTCGGGCCAGTCATAAATTTCAGCAACTACCTCTAATGACCGGCAGGAGTCAGGATTGGGAGTGGGACACGCAGGCAGATTGGAATGGAGTTCAACACTGGCAGTGGGAGCGTAGTAAGCAGCATCATCTCCCCCGCTGCCTGCCCCGTCCCATTCTGAGATATCAAAATCAACAAAGTACGGTTCACACTCAATGAGGTAAGTCTCGAACAGTTCCCGCGCAAACTGACCCGGAATGTTGGCCTGGATCCCCCAGGAGCAGACACAGGCGTTGTATGAGGGGATGTTCCCCCAGTGATAGTAGTCGCAACAAATATCAGGCGTCCCCAATGGGCATTCATCATTCTCCCAGTCACCAGGAAGAGCCTCGTAGGCGGTCATCTGGCAACTCCACGACGCCTCACTCCAAGCATTCATGGAGGCAGGAACAAAAAAAAGTTCGTTCGTGGCAGTCTGACAAGAGTCATACTCGAATTCCAAGCGAAATTGATAACTCTCAATTTCAACTGCCACTCCTGCCCCGGACATATCCCAGAAGGTGAGCTTGATGGCAAAATTATCGTCTTCCCAGGCGTTGGCCAGAACAAAGTCATAGTGACCAATATTGGGGGATGACTCCATATCGACGGTTTCAGACATACCCGACTCGGTGGTGTGAATCAGGGCAACTTCGATAAAGGTTTCGCAAAGAGAGAGGATGTAGTCATCCTCGTCACTGCAAGAGCCAATAGCAGACGATTCCCACGTAATATGGAGAGTCTCTCCAATGGAGTAAGATTCCTGTAAAGATCCTGTGTTCGTATCAACCACAGAGATGGAAGTAAAGGAAGGCGCCAGACAGTTGTCAGCAGAGCCTGTAATCCAGTTTGGCAAGTCGTTGACCGTTACAGGGCAGGTCCCTGCGCTGTTACGACAGAGAGAGGTGCTCTCACACCAACCACAGTTTTCGCTAACGCACTCGCTACAAGACTGACGCCAAGCGACGGTACAGTCCTCTGCGGACTCGGCAGAGACAATAAAGGTGAAAGCCTCAGTCGCTCCCTCCATTGGCTGCTCGGGGCCAACGTAGTAACGTAAATTTCCGGGGGTCTGGTCCTGAATAGCAAAGTAACCACTGTGCCAGCCGTCACCGTATTGATCGTGTGCCAAGAATGTATACTCTCCAGGGTCCATGCAGAATGAGTAGATGTACTCTCCACTAGAACTGTACTGGTAGGAATTGACTCCGATCGGGTCAAAGGGGTTTTCGGTAGAGGTGAGATGGTTATTGTTATCCTCAGTGGCGATAAAGGCAATTCTCCCCATTGACTCTGGAATTTCCCAGAAAATTTCCTCAGGGTATTCCTCTGCGCGAATACGAAGTTCAACTTGAAAGCACTTGGGCTTGATTCTGAAGGTGGGAGATTGACTCTTAATGGAAGTATCAACAAGAAGACTTACGGAGATGTAGTAATCTCCTCGTTCAAGGCCGCTGGGAATCTCAAAGTCTCTTCCGGTCGCGCCTCGGCTATTCTGTACGATTCCGATAGGAGCAACTACTTCGCCGGTCGCTGCATGGAGCTTCAAGTCCACATTGAGATTGTCCGGAACCTCTTCGTCCGTCCACCTGATGGAAATTGTGTCTCCCTCAGTTACGACGGTGACGGCGGCACCGGTACTGTCCTTCGGCAGACGCATATCAAATGACTGGGAAACAACGTTTTGAGAGCACTGTTCACGGGTATCAAAGAATGTGTCAGAGCAGTCACCGGGCAGACTACAGCTGGAGCCACCCTTGGCATTACACCAAACACAGCCGTCATCAACGCCGTCCATAACGCAGCTTCGGCAGCTGAAAAAGTTACACTTTGCGATCTCTGTGATCAAAATAGTAGGCGAGTAGTTCTCGGTCAATTGAGGGTAGATAGGCGAATCATCTGCAAAGAATAGGCTGCCGTCCGCTTGCTTGACAAGACTGTAAGACCCAGAGTTCCAGCCGTCACCGTAGGAATCTTTTGCGAGAAGCTGATAGTTGTAACCAGGTTTCAAGCAGTAGTTCCGCTTAACGAGTTTCATCTCATCTTGATACGTAAATTGCCAGTCGCTGGAGGTGAAACAGGAAAACTGAATACTGTGTTCAGTCGGCCACTGCTCCATCTGAACATTAAGCTCAACTTCAATGCAGTCAGAGTTAGTGTCAGGATTGCGCTCAAGATAATCAGACATCTCAGGATGGAGCGTCCCGTAAACAACCTCACAATCAATGGGATCGACCTGGTTATTCATAGCCGCCTCATAAGCAGCAGCGTACGGATCGTTGAACTCAAAGACCTCTGCACCGAGCTCAAAAACATCAGAGGTTCCGTAGGCCTCAAAATAATTATTATTGTCGTAGGTACCCAAACGAATGACCCAATCCCCTTGCCAGCCACCGTACAGGTCAATCGTGAAGGAGCCAACATTTGGAATCCACTCATACTGGGCAGACGTACCGCCATTTTCATGGAAGCATTTCATCGGGCAGTGATCGCTGACACTAGACCATGGCATGGAGCTGATCTCGACCTGACTCCAACAGTCGGGAAGATCAGCACACTTACAGTTGGCACCGAGATCAAAAGATTCACAAACGTCAGCAGCATGGCCCGCACCATTGGGCGTCTCGGGGACAGAGAGCGCATTTTCGTTCTGGTAAGGGACCAACCAAAGGTCTATATGCTGACTACAAACATAAATGTTGGTACAGGTAGGAATGTTCTCTGTCTCCCACTCGACCTTAACCGACGCACCAACAGTGAAGGGCTGACCATCCAGAGTAGGGTCGGCATGCACAACCTGAATGTTCCGGATTCTATAAGGGTCCACGCTTTCGCCAGAGCCACCACCGTGGTGAGTATCCGAACCGTAGTGATCCGAACCGTAGTGATCCGAACCGTAGTCATACGAACCGTAAGAACCATGACCCTGCCCGTTGCCGTATCCGTCCATGCACTCCATCACGGCTAAACAAGTTGGGGTGTTCATGCATAAGTCACGTAATTCTACTTCAGCCGCTTCATCCTCACCAAGGCTTTCAGCTTGGTTTAAGATATCCATGCACTCATCATCGCAGTTACTGTACTCTTCAGGACACATTGCCGCAGGATCATGTTCATCATTTCCATCATTTCCATCATTTCC
>Ga0115555_1002475_pt1 | contig 12333 bp, 10 predicted proteins | sample COGITO_mtgs_1104_2_FD_87285 | JGI IMG/M metagenome (GOLD analysis project Ga0115555, IMG submission 87285) | Pelagic marine microbial communities from North Sea - COGITO_mtgs_110407 | ecosystem: Environmental > Aquatic > Marine > Epipelagic | place: Germany:Helgoland, sampling site Kabeltonne... | reverse complement strand
GAAATCAAACGTATATTATTTATAAAAAGGGCATTCACAATATTGATATCAATAATATTTATAATGATAATGATAAAAGTAACATTATTGTTCATATTACAATATGTGTATAAAGTATATTATTAAATATATAATAAAAATTATATATTTAAAAAAAAATATATAATTTATTTTTCTAATTTATTTTTCTAATTTATTTTTCTAATTTATTTTTCTACTCTTTGACCTTGCGCTTTACTACCTTACGCTTTTTGGGTTTTGGTTTCTCCTCATCCTCTTCAACTACTGGTGCTGGCTCCGGTTCCTTTACTGGAACATCGCTTTCTTCATCGTCACTATCTTGGGCTACTGTTTTATCTACTTCATCGTCGCTGGTTTGATCATCGGCCTCCTGTTTACTTGCCTGTTCTTTTAGTTTCTCAACACTTGCCTTGTCAACCTTAATCAAACAACGTCCTTTCATAGTTGCGCGAGGTTGGACAACCGACTGAACAAGACGCCAAGTGCATCCAAATTTACCGTTCGCAAACCATAGACCTCCACAGCGAATAACCGTAAGAACATTGGTTGCCTTGGGCATTAGTTCCATTGGTCCTTGATCACCATCCTTGACAGGGAATAGAATATTGTGCTCCACGTCATAAATCTCGCAATTAAACTCCTCGTCCCAATAATCAAGTTTAATTTTAAGAGTAGGTGATTTATCGGTATTTGGTTCGCCTGTCTCAGGATCCTTAGGATAATATAGCATTGGGTGGAATAGCGCATCTACAACATCAGCTGTCATTTTAGTTTTGTTCAACCACTCCTTAGAGTTCTCAATAGCATCACTCTTGATCTTATTTTGAAAGTCCGTCATTGCTTTAAGAAATGCAGTAGTTTCATCGCTGGCATATTCGTCTTTAGGGAACTGTAGAGACATATTATAAGACTTGCGGCCGGTTGCTTCATCCTTAAACTCACTAACGCCCCAAGTAAGCATGAGTGGAGTACTAAGATAGAGTGCTTTATTGGATTCGCTATTAAGAATACCTACACTTTTACCGCCAGATTTATTAATTTTAGGTTTAATATATTTATAATCGTTGCTCGGCGAGAACTCGCTGGCAGTGATAATTTGATCTTGTTTGTTGTTATTCATTGCGCTCATTGTTATTGATATAATAAGACGGTAAATCTCTAAATCAATTTAGTAAATAATTAAAATAACTGGTATAAGCAAAACACAAAATGTTTTTTATCGTTGAAAAATAAGTATTTAAATAATGGTTATGCAGTAAAAAATAGTAATTGTTATACATTTAAAAATTAATAATGGATACTATTAATTTTTATTATTTTATTTTTATTATTTTATTTTTATTATTTTATTTTTATTATTTTATTTTTAAATTTTATACCGGGTTCACAAGAGGCTGTCCGGCCTTAGCAAAGTGGTGGCTCATGTATTTCTGAAGATTAAAGTAAGTTAGCTCATCCTCCTTTTTAAGTTTAAGCAGGGAAGTAAGTTTTTTGTCCGCATTGATTTTGCGACCATTCTCCTTGTCCTGTAATTTATGCTCGCGAATGTAAGCATTAATCTCACGGGTAACCTCAGTGCGCGCCATCTCCGAACCGTGCGATTTCTTGAGGAAATCGGCAAGCTCGTGGCTAATAAGAGTCGGTTTAACAAAACCACTCGGGGAACGGTTTCCCTGCTTGCGCTTGCGTTTCGCGTTCTGTTTCTGGACTACTTTAAACTCGCGGGTAGTTTTCTTCTCAAGGGCTCTGAACTCGGTTTTGAGCGACGAGAGTAGAGTGTTAACCTGCTGAAGTTTCTCGAGGAAGTTGCTGAAATCTTTGCTGATAAGCATAACCTCATCAACCTCGACCGGCTCAACGACCTTTTCTACGACAACTTCGACCGGTTTTACAACCTCGGCTTTTTCCTCTTTCTTGGAAGATTTCTTGGCGGCGGCTTTCGGTTTCTCTTGTTTGGTTTGTTTGCTTCTGGGCATTATATTCTATTATATAGAAACTTTTTTAAGTTATTTAACGCATTATATATTATATTCGCACTCTGGACCCCAAGTTTTAACGCTAATGTGCGGCAACCGATTGATATAACCAAGGTAAACTTGTTGCAGCATCGTTATTTACTAATGTGAGAGCACATAATATATAATTACTTCCTAAAATTTTACTTTCGTTATTTACACCGCGTTTAACAAAAATTTCTATGATATTTAGAACATTTTCTTTTAATGTTTCAAAATTCGAAGAATTCATAAATTGTGCATTAAAAAATAAGAATGGATCTCCATTTGGTGGACATATCTCTCTTTTTATTGTAATACTTAGTTGTGCTCTATACATCCAAATATCAATAAGCTCGCGCATAAATCTTATTAGAGCAACCCTATTTAGAGAATTAAACCAATTAGAATCAGTATAATTGCCCAACTCATCTATATCATGAAATAATGCCACCGCTCGCAATTCCAATTTTTTACCCCTTGGTATTTCATCGGGTTCTTCGATTATAAATTGTATTTTATCATTAAAAATAACCGATAGACTTTTTATTCTTTTAATATCATCAATTAGACTGGTTGGAAAAGGTTGTCTGTTATACGGATTTGTTGATTTTTTATTAAATTTAAATAATAAATTATGAATTGATAATATATCAAAACCGAATATTTGATTATTATCGTCTTTAAAACTATAAAATTGTTTATATGGTATATCTTTTAAATCGTCTAAGGTATAAAAATCAGTTTCATTAACACATTTGTTGCGATTAAATAGTGCAGGACCTCTTAGTTTATTATATTTAACCAAAATGTATTTTTTCCATAAATTTTGTATTTTAATGATATTATGGGAATTATATAAAAAAATATATATTCTCGAAGTTAACTCCTCTTTATTGCCTGTTCTTTTTAATTTATAATGTTTACATATATCCTTCAAAAAAGCTATTTTATAATCAAAACAATGCAAATTCTCATACTCTTTAAACGACGGAATATAAAAATCATTTTCACTAATTTTTATTTTTTTAAGCCTTATTTTTTTAGCCTTATTTTTTTTATTCTTTTTTTTTAAGATATTTCTATCTAAGTCTGGAATTGTTTCTGTGGTATCATTTGTATCATTTGTATCATTTGTATCATTTGTATCATTTATAATATTATTACCTTTATCAATAGCAGTTTGATTTTTATCTGTTAAAAAATCTGTCATGACGTATGTATATATATATATATTATAATCTTTTAAGATTATTTAAATAATTATTATGCTACAATAAATACAAAGTTATAGTCTTCGAGAAATTTATGAACTTCTACAGTATTAATATTGATATTATAATTTATTATATTGTCATTTGATATATATTTTTTTTCTAAAACGTTTTTATAGTTACTCAAATTATTATTTTCATCACTAAACATCATCTCAATGTAATTTAATAGTGTGTAATTTGTAATTATCTTATTATCTTGCAACCATTTATAAAAATCATTTTTGACATATTCGTTTGTTTTATATTCTCTATATAATTTCATTATGTAAGTAATGTTATGATTTTTACATTTATTAATTGAGTAATCTGTACCAGTTACAACGCATATCATCCGAAATTCTTTATAGCTCAAATTTAATCTGTTTAAGATTTTTCTTGTATCATAAAATAATATATTTTCGTTTGTCATGTCAATACAGCGGAGAACTCGTGGACAATCGTATACAAATAAATCTGTATCGTCGCTAAGACATGCCCATGCTATATCATTTTTAACTAAATTCGCACATAACACGTCTGCTTCCCCGTTTGCATCAAAATAAATAATATTACACAGATCAAATAAGGTTTTAATATTATTAATATCGTGGCGATTAATTTTAACAGCTCGTTTTTTTAATGATAACAATTGTAAATGTATATTTTGTCTTTCTTCATTTATAAACTCATTATCATTATCATTATCATTATCCATTTCGCGAGTATCACATTTCAATGTATTTTCTATCATTTTTATTTTTTGTTCATAAATAATCTTTTCCTTTTTTCTCTCATCAAGTAAGTTTCTTTTTTCTTCAGGAGGTTTGCCGTCAAATATAAATATTGGGCATATATTATATTTTTTAAACAACAACAACATTTGATACATATAACCAAATAAATTTGTGTTCCCTTTGAATTTATATAAGTAAATACTCGTATCTATAACTATTATTTTATCTCTCAGTTGTTCAAAATTACATTTAATAATTATGTCACCACATTCATCGTTTATTAGTTTATTTAAATTTTTAATTCCCATAAGATAGTATTATAGTTATTTTTATTATTTCCCTTTATAGCTCAATTTTATAAATAATGTTTATAAAATTAACATAAATATTATACCAAATAATTTATATAATATTTAATATTTAATGTATGACGTAAATATTGATTTCGATCAAGCAAGTAAAATGTGGCGAAACAACAAAATAAGTATTGGAAATGGAAGTTTTAAATATATTTGTTCCGCTTTATGTAAAACAGGGAAAAAATGTAGAAATAAACCATTAAAAAATAAACAGGTATGTCATATTCATAATAAAAAAATCGTAAAAATAAAATATAAAAATAAAATATAAATTATATAAATTCAATTGCCGACATCCTAATATTATTCTTAATAAAATCGTTTGTATTCTCATTATCTATATTTTTTCCACACTGCGTTAACATTTTTGCTTTATAGGATTGTTTTATAAATTTAACGATTTCGTTAGCATTATTATTTGTTTGATTAAATTTTAAAAAACATGGATTATTTTTCATACAGTAATCCATAAACTCAATCGATCTGTTCATAATTATAGCAGTTAAAATGTAATAACCAAATACGTGTGTATTTTCTTTATATAAATTTTGACAAATTATTATACTGTTTTTACTTTTATTTGTAATAAGATTATATGTTAAATTCATATTGTTCAACACTTTATTCATCTGCATTATTGAAAATATTTTCTCCAATTGTAAGAAAAAATTAGTTTGGGAAATAAAATATGTTTCACCATCTTGTGATTTATTTTTATTTTTATTTTTATTATTAAAACAGGCGACGGCAATATTTAATATCCTTGCCCAGCTCTCTGTATATGCTTCCGAAATAGAAAAATTAATATTTACTGAAAAAAAATCTGATAATTTCTTATTTATATTTTCTTCAATATTATGATTTATATCTAATCCAAATGAATGTATAGACTCGTGTATAAATACTTTAAACCACTCCTCCAAGCGATAAATAATAATTTCTCCATTTGGCTGACATCTTTTAGTGTAAGCAGTATTAACATTTGCTGGACCGATAGTAGTTGTATTTGTAGGAAGTATTTTTTTATAATGAGTCGGAAATAAATATATATTTAATTCTTTTGAACATTCGCTTGTAGAATATATTGAACAAATGTATAATATTAAATACATATTATAAATCCAAGAGTTGTATTTTTCTATGTTTTCATTTATATTGTAAATCATTATGTAAATATTTATTTTTCTTTTATTAATAACAAAATTATAATTTACTTGATAGAAACCAGAACCATTAATGTATTCTTTAATGTTATTTGGCATATATAATGTTGCAAAAACAGGTATATTAAAATTTTGTTTATTTTTAATGGTAATATAAATCTTTTTTTTATTGTTATGAAAATTTTTGTTGGCAATTACCATATCAGAATATAATATTTTTAATAGTTTTGATGATTTATTGTTGTATGTAGAAACCTTGTATTGTTTCAATAAACATTTATTATAATTGGGTAAAATATATTCAACAACATCCTGTGAATCTTTTAATAATTTCATTTTATAATTAATAAATATTTATTATTTATTAATTATTTATTAATTATTTATTAATTATTTATTAATTATTTATTAATTATTTATTAATTATTTATTATTGTTGGATAAATCGTGTCTTAATTTCATTAATTCATGAAATACTATCGGCGATGAGCGAGGCACATATATTTGTAATTTTGCCTGATTCGTTTTTAACAGAACATCTAATAGGTCTTTATTTTGGGTAAATTTAGAATTCAACGCATTCATTAATTCTTTTTTATCTCTCCCGTTAAAATAATCGCTGTCTACTATTATATTTCTATCCCGCAAATCTGTTATTTTTTTCTCGCTTGATTCTTTTGCTAAACCAAGATTTTTTGAGATAGGAGACCCACTATCTAAACTAAACATTTCATAAAAATCTGGATTATTATTTTTATAACGCGAGCCATATAAATAATGGTCAACCGAATTCCAGTTTTTTCCATCTAAATTAAAAAGAGCACTATGTTGATTTGATAATTTTTTTCGCCAATCATCATTTAAATTTAAAAAGTTAACACAGTTTGATTTCTTAATTTTCTCTCCGGTATATCTACCAGGCAATACATTCGGTGATGATTTATTATATATTGTTAATACATTATCCCTGTCATAATATTCCGGATTAATTTCTTCACCACCCGACATACTTGACGTATCAACATTTAAACTTTTTTTTAAACTATTAAACTCTGGTATTATTTTAAATGGTCCCGTATCACCCTCTAAACATTTATTAACAATTAATAATTTAATATCATACGATATTTCATTAAATTTTAACGCACCATGTTCTTTATATGTTATTAATTCATAATGATTACCATTTTTATAATTGAGAATAATATAATGTGATGGATTAAAAATACCTTTACTTTCTAATATAGTGTCATTTAAATTGCCACACTGCAGGACATTATTAAAATCTTTTGCCAAATAGTTATCCTTTGAAAAAATGATAAATTTAACATTGAGCAATCTTTCCATAGTTGATATAGTTGATGCATCGGCCCAAAAATTATTTGTTTGTACTATGGCCCGATATGCTTCAAGTGTGGTTATTCCTTTCATATATTCCCATTCTTGTATCATTTGTTTGCTTGTTGTCAGCTCTTCTTTAGTTTGTTTATGATTTTTAATTACCTGCTTTGATTGTATAATTATATTCTTTTGAACATCTCTCTCTTTTGTTTCTTTTAATCGGTTTTTTAACTCATCATGTTCTTTCTTATATTTATTTAAATCGCCCTTTAGTATATCAATTTGTGTTTTCAAATCAGTATATACCTCCTTGTTGGTATCGAAAGTAGCCTGCGTTGTTTCTTGAGATAGCATTTCTCTCTGTTTTTGAACGGAAATATTTTTTCCTACCATTTTTAAAGCTTGGTTTATGGCTAAAAAAAAACAATCTCCTCCTCCATCATTGATTAATATATCATAATTATTATTTTCTAAAAATTTAACAATCCACTGGTCGTCTTTATTTTCAATATAATTAGTTCTCTCAATTTTTGCCATACTCTTTGTTTGTTCTGGTAACACATTATCTTCTTCGCCAGCTTCAGAACCCTCTACACCAATTTCGGATTCCTCATCGCCACTTTCGGATTCCTCTTCGCCACTTTCGGATTCCTCATCGCCACTTTCGGATTCCTCCTCGCCACTTTCGGATTCCTCCTCGCCACTTTCGGATTCCTCCTCGCCACTTTCGGATTCCTCATCAGTATCTTTTTCGGGCTCTTTTATATTCTCATCAATCCAATTTTTGATTTTATCATTTAACCATTTTTTTTTAGTTTTTAAATCAATATCTAATTTGGACTCTACCATTCTTCTGATTATTTTAATTGATGCATCATCATTTAGTTTATCTTTATTTTCATTCAGTATTATTAATGTTTCTGCCCAGATAATATCTTCCGTATTATCATCATCAACACTTTTATATTTATTTAACAGATTTGAATTTACAAATGTAAACAATAATGGTTTAAATTCGTCTGATAATATATCGGGCGCACCAGTTTCATCTAAAATTTCATCTAATTTATCAGAAATAATTTCATATAAACCAATTCTTAGAGCAATCTTATCATTTTGTATAAGATAGATTGGAAAATATATAATTTGTTTATCTAATAAATCATATTTTGCTTTTCCTAAAGCAATAATTACTTTGATAGTAAAAATCTCACTTTCATACAATGTCGTTTTATAATTTTCGTCTTCTGGATGAAGTATTTTAATTTCAGAATAGTTTATATTTTTTTCTATTAAGGATTTAACCATTATAGATTAAATATATATTTTTTAAATACAAAAATATATATTTACTTTATTAAACTAAATGTTAAATAAACTAAATGTCAAATAAAATAAATTTATTTAAACATTTATCCTCTTTTAGTTGTTTCATGTAAAACCATAATTGTTTTCTTTTATTAACTATATTTTTATTATCATTGTCCAATTCAAAAATAATAATTTCGTTTATTAACTCTTTTTTTTTTAAATTTCTTTTGTCTAATTGAATCTCATAATATGTAATTATTTGTTTTAATTGTTTCACACTATAATTTGTATTATAATCGGTCTCCAACGCTAATTTATGATCATTGCAAATTGAGTTTCTAATATCATTTATTAAATCATCAAAATTAATACATTTGTTATCATCATTATCGTCATTATCGTAATTATCGTCGCTATTCACATTATTCACATTATTCACATTATCCACATTATCTTCTTTATTATTTTCATAAATTTTATAAGAAATATTATTCATATTATAATATTATTATGTATACCATTTAAATGTTATTATATATTAAAATTACTTTATTAAATCCAATAAATCAATTAAATCCATATGTTTAAATTTACTTTTAGTTGTAAGACTGTTATTTTCACTTTTTTTTAATTTTGTAATAGAAACAATATTATTATAAATAACAGAATATTTATCATCGTCTCTTATATAATCAAATGCATTATTGATTAATATAAATAAATTCTCACATATTTCGTCTACAATATCGCTATTATTAATAGCATTAATCATATTAAAATTATATGTTTGGTTATCCAATATTAAATTAATAATATCTTCTTTTGGAAATAATTCTTGTTTCATTAAATTAATATAAAATAACGATAAATTTCGTTTTCGTTCATTATTTTTATTATTTTTACAAAAGTCATCATAATTCATGTTGGAGTCAATAACCTTGATATTTAGTAACTCGTCTTTTAGAATAGTATAATCATCATTAATATTAAATAGCGAGTTATCATATTTTTCTATAATAGATTTATAAAGCATAACATATATTTCTGAATATATATTTACGTTGCATACAGTATCTATGAATAATTTTTTAATCGTCTTAAAATGTTCAACATTGTTCTCATGAATTATATCAATCTCGTCCAATATTCTTACAGATAAAATATCATAATTTTTATTTGTTATTTTGTTTAGATTAATTCTTATTATATTAATATTTTTTTCTAAACCTTCTTTTTTTACAAATGTAGTAGGTTTAAAATTTTTAACATTATTCCAATTATCAGTAGATAGTTTTTTATTAGAATGTTTTTTTTCAAAAAAATTATTTGCTTTATTTAAAATAGTTAGCTTATTGCCAAGCTCTTGTATTAATTTTATAGTATCGTCTGTTATTACATAAGAAGAGGTCTTTTTTACATCATCAAAAAAAGTAAGGTCGTATTTTAATACTTCTATGGATGACATATCAATAAGTAGTAGTATTATAATATATTATATATTTATATCTATTTAATAATATAATAAACTTAAAACCATAATATATTATAAAATATGTCGGATAATTTTAAAACAAAAAATGAAATAGAAAAGGATGGAGTAGAATTAGAAAAGGAACAAGTAGAAATAGAAATAGAAAAAGATGAAATTGACGAAATAGAAAGTTGGGATGATTTACCCGATATAAAAGAAGATTTGCTTCGCGGTATATATAGCTATGGGTTTGAAAAGCCAAGCCCTATTCAAAAAAAAGCGATATTGCCGATATTTAATAAAACTGACATAGTAGCGCAGGCACAATCGGGGACAGGCAAAACCGGTTGTTTTACCGTGGGAGTTCTTCAATTAATAGATGTAAATTTAAACAAAACACAAGGAATTATACTTTCTCCTACGCGCGAATTATCCTTGCAAATAAAAAAAGTTATAGATTCGATAGGCACAATGATGAAAAAATTAAAAACTCAATTATTGGTGGGTGGACAAAGTGTGGAAACAGATATTAACGAACTGAAAAGTAATCCACACATAATTATTGGATGTCCTGGAAGGGTGTATGATATGTTAAATCGAAGAAAATTACTAATAGATAATCTTAAAATATTTGTATTGGACGAGGCCGATGAAATGCTGTCTTATGGATTTAAGGATCAGATTTATAATATATTTCAATTTTTACCTACAGATATTCAATTAGCATTATTTAGTGCCACTATGCCAAGTTCAATTGAAAATTTGGTAGAAAAACTTATGATAAAACCTAAAAAAATATTAGTAAAAGCGGAACAATTAACGTTAGAAGGAATAGAGCAATATTATGTAGCATTGGAAAACGATAAAGATAAGTATAGCGCACTAAAAGATTTGTATGGACTATATTCGGTTAGTCAGTGTATTATATATTGTAACAGTGTCAATCGCGTTGAATATTTATATAATTGTATGATGGAAGATAACTTTCCGGTATCACAAATTCATAGTAATATGGACAAGGAACAGCGCACATTAAGTTATAATGATTTTATTAATGGTAAAACAAGAGTGCTAATATCCTCTAACGTGACATCGCGCGGCATCGATGTCCAGCAAGTAAGCATAGTTATTAACTTCGACATTCCGAATTGTCAGCATAATTATTTACATCGCATTGGAAGAAGTGGAAGGTGGGGTAGAAAAGGAATGGGAATTAATTTTGTTACACGGAGAGATATTAATATAATGAAAGATATAGAAAAATTTTATTCTACCGAAATTAAAGAATTACCAAATAACATTGTGGAGAAAAATAAAACCTAATCGTTAAAATTATTTATTAAAATTAATAACTAATTTTAATGACAAGTTTTGAATTACCGATTTATTATAATGAATCGAAAAAAACATTACCAGAACAAATCGATTCGGATTTAGAATTATCACTATTATACGATGACATATTTAGTTCTGACAATAAGTTTGGAAATTTAACACAAGATATGTGGAAACAAAACTACACAAATGATAAAAAATATTTAAAAGATACACAAAAATTATTAAAAAATAAATTTTCGATTATAAAAGATAATAACGTTCAAGATAATAACGTTCAAGATAATAACGTTCAAGATAATAACGTTCAAGATAATAGCAACCAATTATTAGCAATATGGGATAAAATTAATATTAATAATAATAATCACCACAACGATACTAATAATAGCAATGGTGATGATGATTTAGGATTCCATTCAAAGTATCAATATATTGAGTGGGAGAAACTTTACTTCTTGAATAAAAATTCGGAAGTGTTACAATTAATGAGTATTTATAATCTATCTTCGCCGATTATCTCTCTGTGCATTCCTATTATTTTTTTATTAATACCGTTTATAATACTTCGCGTTCAAGGAACAAATTTAACCGTTAAAAATTATTATGATATTTTGTTAGTTGTATTTCAGAAACATCAACTGGGACAATTATTTACTTTATCATCTGCTACATGGGATAAAAGAATATATATATTAATTTCATTGGTATTTTATATATTACAAATATATCAAAATATTAGATCTTGCATATCGTTTTACAATAATATGAAAGTTATACACGCAGAATTATTTGAATTAAAGGAACATGTAAATAATACATTACAATACTATGATTTGTTTGAAAATATTTGCGAAGAATTAACTACATATGATAAATTTATTACCAATATGAAAATACATAAACGCAAATTTTCAATTATGAAAAGAGAAATAGATACATTGGTAGCATATAAAATTTCATTAAATAATTTTAAACAAATCGGTAAAGTAATGAAATTATATTATGAATTATATCAGTGCCACGAACTTAAAAATAGTTTGGACTATTCTTTGTATTTTTGTGGTTATGTAGATAATTTATGTTGTTTACAACAGAAAATAGACACGTCAATTATAGGCAAATGTAAATTTACTAAAAACAAAACCAAATTTGTAAACGCATTCTATCCGATGATTCAAGAAAAACCTATAAAAAACACTTATAATTTAGATAAAAATATTTTAATTACTGGGCCAAATGCTGCAGGGAAAACAACTATAGTTAAAACAACCCTCTTTAACATTATTATTTCACAGCAAATAGGATATGGATTTTACGATAAGGCGTATTTACATATATACGATTT
>Ga0115555_1002471_pt1 | contig 12344 bp, 13 predicted proteins | sample COGITO_mtgs_1104_2_FD_87285 | JGI IMG/M metagenome (GOLD analysis project Ga0115555, IMG submission 87285) | Pelagic marine microbial communities from North Sea - COGITO_mtgs_110407 | ecosystem: Environmental > Aquatic > Marine > Epipelagic | place: Germany:Helgoland, sampling site Kabeltonne... | reverse complement strand
TTCCTGCCCCATATCCTGTAATGTTCGTAGTCACCTTTTCCGTGTTTCCTGTTTTCGGTCTCCCAAGTACTGCTTAACATGTCTCCACACATCCTACAACTAAAGTTGCAAAGGTTCGAGAAACGATAGTCAAAACTCTCCACTTTCATTGTCGTGGCTCCAGTTTCGTCTGTGGATTCATACACCTGTTCCATCTTGTCCTTGTAGTACCAGTTGAAGTGTTGTCTGTACACCTGCTCGTTCAATAACCTGTCATTACACACTGCACATTGTGGTATCTCTTCTCCTGCTAGTAATTTCAATCTAACACTTTTCATATATTCACTGTTCCAGTGCTCGTCTAATGTTGTCAGATTGATTTTGTCGTTGTGGCCTTTTGGATCTATTGTATCAATATACTGTTTGAAGTTCTCCGAAGACTCTCTAGAACTACAACATAATCTTCTCTCCATCTGTGGTGACAGATATGTGTGCGTCCACGGTGCCATGCAGAATGTTTTGTTGCCTTGGCTGGGTTTAATTCTTTTCATACAACTCCGTTAGTTCAGGAAATGCTTCTAGTATGTTTTCATCTCTGATATCATCAATACGTTTCATGCTGTCTTTGAACTGTTGTATATCTTTAAAATTATCTCTTCTCATCATGTAATCTAGTCCTGCTTCAAGCCCTTTTGTAGCTCTAGTTAAATGATCCAAGGGGCGTAACCATTCTATGTGTTTCTCATATTTCTTTTTTACTTTTTGTTTAAATGATTCTGGCAATAGGTCTATACGTTGTCCATATGGATATTGTAATAGATTAAAATTAAAATCCTGTGGCTTCAGTAATCCTTGATCTACCCAACTTCTGTGGAAGTCCACTATGTGTAATGCATTAATAAGTCCCACTGTACTTGATATATAAAAATCAACTTTTGGACAAACTTCTAACATACGTTTCCTGTTTTCTACAATGTCTTTCCATACAGTACCCTTACGCATAAACTCTCCCCTGGCTCCTTCTGCGTCTAGACTTGCTCCTATAGAAACAGAATCAAATTTGTTCCAAAGTTCTAGTACATCCATGTCTTTAAACTTTAGTCTTGTGAAGTTTGTGTTGTAGATTAATCTCACGTGATACATTTTACGTCTGTCTAGTTCTTTTAATATTCTATAATGTTCTTCCATTATAAGTGGTTCACCGCCTGCGAAATAGAACTGCTCCACGTGTTCAAACTGTTCCAACATCTGTTCCCATATGTCGTTACTACTCCTGCCCACTTTTAGAATCTTTGCGTGTTCAGGCGGCTTGCCTGTAAGTTTTTTATGATCTTCATACCAGTTAGAACTGAACCATGTACCACAACTCCTACAAGCGAGATTACATAGATTACTGAATCTTATATCCCAATACTTTATAACAAAATCTGCAGATCCATCTGCTTGGGTGTTCTCTACCATGCCGATGTTGTGACCAAAGTGTTTGTTCGAACTTAAACGTAGTGAGAAAAATCCCGACTCTTCTTGATCGTAACATTTAGTACACTGCTTACTTGGTTTGTTGGCCAACATGTTCAGACGCATCTGCTTCATATCTGTGCCGTTAAAAACTGTTTCCATGGAATCCTTGTTGAGATCTCCAACAGGATATTTGTCTAATGAGAAACAACATGGATATGCCCTACCGTCTGGAAATGCATGTATGTGTTGCCATGGCAACATACAGAATGTATCACTCTTGATCAACAGCTCCTTTTCATTAGGAGTCATGTCTTTAATTTTTAGTTTCTCGGGCTCTTTAGCCCCATACTCATATGCCACGATACCATTCTCCTATTATTGGGAAAGTCTTTTCAAAATCTTTTCCGCTTCGTCTATCGTATTGACTGTAAAATGCTTTGAAATCTTTCTGTAACTTGTCTTGTTCTGCCGCACCCGCGTGTGGTGTTTTAACAACATCTAGATAATCTATCAATCGCTGTGTTTGATTGACTTCCATATGCTCCAAGTGCCTCACATTGTTATTTAAAAACTTCTGTATGTCCCCTTTAAATTTATTTCTTAGGTCATCCGGTAACACAAGCGGTGATTGGAAGCTAGGGAATCTCAATATATTGAGTGTGTAGTTGAGTGTTGGTCCATACACCTTACTTGCACTCTTGAACCACACCATTTTCTCCAGTAGCTCAGGCAACGTTTCTAAACACAGTGCATTGATAGTACACATGTTGTGAATCTCTGATGGGACTTTATCAACCATCATGTGTAACAGGTTCGAGAACCAATCTCCGTAGTCTAACCCGTCCCTGATGTATTCTGCCTGTTCGAATGTTGCTTCCATGCTGGTGTAAAGATGGAAGTTCTTGAATCCCTTTAGTTTTTTCTTGAATCTATCTATGATGCTCTGCTTCGCACCCAGGTTAGAGTTGATCGCAATACGCATGTTGGGATTCATCCTATCGCCCTGTTTTTCAATCCAGTCTAACAACTTCCATAGGTTGGGGCTCATCATGGGTTCCCCACCTGTTATCCTCAACTCATCTAGGCTCTTGTGTAGATCTGTTTCCCACCATTTGTAGAATGCTTCGACATACGGATTTGTCTCATCTTTCTTGTATGGCTCGGCCGAATCATGTGCATGGGTGAAGTGATTACGTCCATCTGTTTCCATTCCTGTGTATGGCCCTAACCTCTTGATGTTGTTTGCCCATGTGGAACTGAATGCAGGATTGCAATATGTACAAGCGAAGTTACATGTCCTATCAAATGCTATTTCTAAAGTTTTAAGATTCCAATCCGTGTCTGGATCTGATTTGTGTGCTTCTTCTAATGCTTGATCAGTGAATATTTTTGATTTGTAAACCCTGTCACTGATATTGTTCCTGTTGATATCTTCTATCTTCCAACAGTACTCACAACCCTTGGGTCTGTCTCCGCACTGCATCTGTTTACGTTCTAATTTCTTTTGCTTCGTGTTGTGTATTGCACTTGGATTTGTTTTTATTTCTTCTAGATCGATCTTGTGCGGAAGCGGGTGGTGACAGCTTGTGGTCATTCCACTGCCTAACCATATGGTCGCATTGTACCACTTGGCTCCGCAGAAACTTGCACTCTTCGGATCTAGTATTTGTTTTTTATATTCTAGATCATTCATGTGTTCTTACACTCCATGTAAAATTCCTCCATCTCGGGAAAGATGTTCAGGAAGTTTGTACTACGTCTTCTATCGTGTTCGTTAAAAAATGCGTAGAAGTTCTTTTTTTGTTGCGTACTTGCGTCCGCATTTTCTCGCCAGTGTGCGAGATTGCGTTGCATCTTCTGGATCTCGAAGTCCTTGAATATGTGTAAGCCGTGTTCCTCTCCGGAATTTTTCTGCATGTACTCTATGTTGCTCTCGTGTATGCTCTGGTACGACTCTGGTAGCAGTGTGATCTGTTGCCATGCAGGTTGTCTCAGCACGGGCACATCGAACCATACCCTCTGATAGGTCTTGGAGTATTTGGTCCTCAGTTCCAGTATCTTCTCCAACAGCTTGTCCATACTGGTGATGCTTAGATTGTTGTATGTGCATATGAAAGTTATCGAGTTACGCACAGGAATACGCTCCAGGAACTCCTCCACGTTGTCCATCATGTAGTTGAAGTCCAGTCCATTACGTATGTACTCTGCTCGTTTGCCCCATGCATCTACGCTGACGAACTGCATCAGATGTTCCACTTTCTCATCCATGCATATGTTCTTGGCCATGTTGAAGTACTTGTCTTTCAGTTTCTTGTCTGCGGGGCACATGTTTGATGTCACATTTAGATGTAGATCCTTCTTGGGATGGTCCATTATGTACTGGAACACCTTGTACGTGTTGACATCCATCATGGGTTCTCCGCCCGTCATACGGAAGTGCTTTAGATTCTTGTACAGCGTGGGCCACCATTTCCAGAAAGCAGTCACGTAAGGATTGTCCTCCCTGTTGGGTATGGGTTTGCGTCTTCCCTGGAAGTGTTCTGGTGCATTGTGGGGAGGAGATGTGGGATATTGGCCATACCTGTCAATCTCCTTGCCCCACGTTGTTGAGAACTGTGGAGAACAGTAACTACACTTTAGATTACAAGCATTGTTAAAGTTCACTTCCACATACCTCGGTGTCCAATGTTCGTCTATTGGATTCTTTCTGATGTCTTCGAAGTCCTGCATGGCCCATGGTTCACCGGACCTGTAGTGCCTGTCTGACATCTCCCCGGTCTTCTCCATGTTCCAACAGTATGAACAACCCTCAGGTTGTTCGCCTTCGAGCATCTGTTGTCGTTGATTCAGTTTCTCTTGTGTGTTGTGCAGTGCCGCGGGATTCAGCTTGACTGCGTCTGCGTCCATCTTGTGCAGTGGTGGATGGTAGCATGAGTTGGTCAGTCCCGTGGGTAGATGCAGTGATGTCTGATTCCACTTGGCCAGGCACATGGTAGGTGATACCGTGGCCAGCTTCTCTTTTGCCTTCAGTGCGTCCTGTTTGTAATCACTAGTACTCACGATCTTGTACTCCCCTGTTCCTGTGTTGTGGCATCACGAACCTGTAGAACCTGCTGTCTGCCTCGTCCATTTCAGCAATAGGTATGTCTATCTGCTGTCTTAGACTGTTGCCGAACATTTGTAATTCCTCGTCCATGCTTTCTGTTGTTATTGATTCGTAATAACTTTTCATTTCATCCAAATCACTGATCTTGAAAAGGTCGTTGTTGTCTTCTATCACGGTATAAAAACAACCCATCCGTGCACCTAGCATGGCATACTTCCCATGGTCAACATCTGCACCTATCGAACACCACGTGCTGAGTATCTGTAAGTTGTTTTTCCAGATAGATTTAAAATCCCCCGCGGGTATTGGTTTGCCTTTTTCCGTGCTCATCTTGACACCTTCCCTGTAACCTGCTATGAAGGCCTGTTGTGAAGTTGCATTGATGACTGTTGTCGAATAACAGTTGTGTAGATTTTCATGAGGCATCCCCCAACAGAAATCCATTCTGTTTTCTTCTGTTTCTGCATTCTCGTGTGTCTTCATGTTTAGGCAGGTTTCTTTGTTCCATCCAACAAGTCCACCGTTTCCGTACACCAACCCGTTGACGTTGTTCCTTGCCCTCCATCTGTGTACTGCTTTTTCATTTGTCTTTGTCCAGTCCAGTGTTTGCAACAGGAAACTTTCATCTATGATGTTGTCCCCGTCCACGCTTATGAAGAAATCTGTCTCTGCTGTCTCGGCCGCGGCCTTGTGTGCCGAATCGAATCCCTTCACACCGTCCACACGTTTTGCCCATGGCACCTTGTTCTTGAGGTCTGCCCAATTCTCTTCCCGATTGGGTTCAGCATAACTGATGTACACGAAATCTAGATCACTTACTCTGATTCTGTCTGCCATGTGTACCCCTCCTCTGCTATTCTTTCTAACCAGAAAGGATCACCGTTGTGGAAATGACCGCCCGTTTTATCTTTTTTAAGAGTGGGCAATCTACGTTTACTTTTTTTTTCCACAGGTTTTGGAATTATTTTATCCCCATCTAATGTAAATGCATCTTCACCGTTCGTAGCTTTCAAGATTTCTAATTTTTTTTCGAGACTGACTTCTATGGTCTTTCCCTGTATGGTCACAGTGTGTATTTTCTTTTTAACAGGTGGTAGATTATCTAGTGCTTTCAAAAGTTCGTCCACTTAATTCTCCTATCATTTTCTTGTTGTGGTAGTGTACTATCCTGTGCTGTCTGTGTCCGCCCATGTACAGCCTGTTTCCGATCTTCATGGAATTCAGGTAGTTGTCATTTTCAAATCTCTTGCCTATTTTGTTTATTTGCTGTTTGTTGTGCATGAACTTGAACCACTCATACTCTACCTTGTCCTGCTGTAAAGGATCCTGTATCTTGTTGGCCAGGGCATACACCACGTCTGTTGTTGGTTGCTCATCATGACAGTCCACTAGAACTGTTTCTTTGACTTGTTTCCAGTTTTTTGTGATTGTCTCACATAAGTCATAGAAATGTTTTGCTTTTGTGCTCTTCCTGAAGTAGTGCAAACCGTCATACACATCGGGAAGATCATTCCTTGCGAACAACGTCCTGTAGAAACTGTGTTTTATCACTTCGTCCTGATAGTTCCTGCAATGGTATGAGAACACTTGATCATGTTGCCATAGATAGTTCCACCACCAGTCAGTGTTCTGTGTGAATAACATGTCGGCTGTGAGTTTTATGGTGTGCGTGAATGGTGTGTAGTGGAATACTTTGTATTCGTTGTTGAGTTTCCATTCCTGATCTGCACTGTCATCTTGCTTCAATACCTTAACAAAATTAAACAGTTCTTCCTTGACCGGTTTGTCTGTTATCACACATACCTTGTTGTGCTTGTTGAATTTCTTTATGCTCTTTGCCAGTTCTCTGCTGAGCTCTATGTAATCTGTCGTTGAGTTGTTCAGTGCGAACCACACATATCCCCTATCCATTGCACCACTCCTTGTCCATCACATGTACATCCTGTCCTGAAGTGAAATTGACATTGTTATTATACTTGAACACTATGCCGTCCTCGTCGCTGTCAATCACATCCACACTGTCCGCCAACATGGCCATGGGTGTGGGTATTCGATTTCCTAGATTCAACTGGTGCAGTGCTATCGCGAAAGCATAATCGTTCCTGTAATTTATGTAACGTATCCTGTAGAGATTCCTGTAGTGCGGATAATATTCCTGTACGTGTCTTATCATGTCAAATATCGCACAGGTGTTTGCACTTTTACGGAAAAGTGTGACCGTTGCCCATACCAAGGGAAGTGTGCTTTCGTCCTTGCCCATTATCATATCCTTGCCTGTTAGGTCATGCACCCGGTCATGCAACAGCATGTCAAACTCAGTGTTTGCCAATTCCAATAGTGTGGAAGAGAACACGAAATAGTCACAGTCCATCAGTATGGTTGTGTCGTAGGGCGAATGTTCATATGCCAAGGCACGTTCCTTGTTGTACCATGCCACACTTTTTCCCCTGTAGGGTCTTGTGTTGGTGGTCATGACCTCCTCTACCAGCTTGTAGTTGATCATGCCCATGGGCTTGAACTTCTTGAATGTTTCTATATTGGTGACTATTGTTATTTCTAGTTTCAAGTGTTTCCGTATCTGTGCCACGCAACGTTCTGCCAACAGATGATAGTTTACATCAGGAGTGTCGAAACAGTACATCAGTACACCGGTTGTCATTATTTTCTCTTTTTTGCGAGCTCTTGGTGTAGCTGTTGATATGTGTTCAGTGTTTCCTGGTTTCTTTCTATTAATTTGTTTAGGAAATCATCTGGATCCTTGATGTGACAGGGATTATCATTAACATCTAACACGTAGAAATCTTTGTTGTGTTGTTTGAGTGTGCTCACTAGGTTCATGGTGTCGGCATCCGCCGTGAACAATCTCTCGTTGTAGGCCAACAGCTGTCTTGAACGCAGTTTCTCTAGTGCGTTCTTCTTAGCCTGTGCTACTTCGAAGTTGAGGTCTGATTGTTTCTTAATATTGCCAATATCCATAACTGTATTATACAGTTAATTATTGTTAAGATCAATACCCAAAAATTTTATTCATTGATTAAATGTTTGTTTGTGAGTGTACTAATACCGGTCACTAGTAGTACACCACGTGGTTTGTCACCTGAGTAAACCAGACTGTGTACGAAATCCATGTTGTTTATGAAAACGGGTTTACTGACATCGATCATTCCTACATTCTTAAATTTGAATTGTACCTGCTTATGGTCTCCTGCTATGCGTAACCACAACTGCGAAGGTCCTTCGATGATGTGTTTACCACTGAAGTAGTGGCAATCATCCCTGTGTATGGGTATCACTGAATTTGGAGCCAATTCAACATATGTGATCTGCAACACTTCAACAAATCCAACCTGTTGCATGGCCTTCCTTAGATTTTTATTTTTTATCTGTCCTGTTTTCATGGTCGGCAGTCCTGGACTTTTTTTCCACGACTTACAATGTCCTTGTCCTGTGAATTTCTCATCTATGTACTGCAAGTCCTCATCAAGGTCTGTGGCAGGATCTATCGCTGTGACCGGATCGCCATCATACTCTATGTATGGAAGTTTGACATAATCAGTTTTCATGAACCAGAATGGTCCATCGCCATTGCCAAAGAACTTCTTTATGTGTTCAGGAACGAACTCACCCTCGACTTTCTCATTCCAACTGACTGTTTGCATATACTTTTTCGACAGGTCCTTGACTCTTAATAAGTCGTCCTGTGCTATACAACTCGATATCCTTGTGTACCATTCGGTCAGGTCACTGTTCAGCCATATCTCGTAGCCTTTCTCGGTCTCTTGTCCGCAATTGATGTAATATTTTATCCCGTGGCCGCCCACTTCTATATTGACTATCTGTGTTCTCTTTAAAGGTATTGTTATCTTGTGCCATCCCAGTGGCAGATCAAATATCAAACCATGTATTACAGTTTCACCGTTGAGGTCCTGACATTCTATCTGTGCGTCAGTCTTGGTATGTATGTGTACTTGCATATGCAATATTTAATTGCACAATAGGCCTGGTGGAAATTATTATGCTGTTGTGTTGGACACCTCAGCACTAGCTGACAGTGTGTACACTGGATCTAAACCCTGTGCTGTCGTTGGTAGCATCAGCTTGGTTGCGAAGTCTGTAGTACCGATAAAGTTCTCGAACTGATCAATTGATGATGTGTTACCATCAGTGTAAAGTATGTCTCCTCCGTCTGCGTCCGTCAAACTCATCTTGATTGTTATTACTGTTGTTGAACCTGCTGTGGCGTTGGCCTTGATTTCACCTTTCAGGGTCATTGAAGTGTATGTGCCGTTGGCCTGAGTCAGTAGGAACACTGTCTGGTATGATGTCGTCACGTCCTGGAATCCAATCGCAAGACCGTCTGTGGTCAGTGTCTCTGTTGTTCCTGATCTTGTTGAAGCAAGAGAGGCTATGTCGAAGTCGCCCATCGCAGTGATCATCTCATCAACCGAATCATCCTTGTCCGTTGCCGAACCGCCACCGTTACCTACCCTTGTAAGGTTTACCCTGATCTTGCCACCTGCGTTGAAGAAGAACCTGGCTTCGTTAGCATTTGAGAATGTAATCGAATGTTCCACTATGTGTGATCCTGCGTATCTCGTTCCTGATCTTGAACTCTGTAGTTCTGATCCTGCTGAGATTGCCGTTGCGTTTGGTGATCCTGCCGCAACCGAAGCCGCCAGTGTCGCAAGGTCCGCCGCCACCGCTGATTTGATAGCGATAGTGTCTCCTGCCGTTACTGCCGTTCTGGCTGTCATGGTGTCGTTGGTGTGATTTGCTATGTTGTCTATTCCTGCTAATAATGAATTCCATTGTGCGGCCGCGATCGTTGTCGTGCCTCCGGCTACCGTTGGTATAGCCGCTTGTCCCAATCCGTAAACCGTCGCACCTGTGCCTGCGAAGTGATTAAACCCATAAGGGTCACTCGAACTGGCCACGAATGCGTTAAATTCGTCGTCTAAAATTGTTTCACCTGCTACATATCCCATAAATCTATTTAACTCCTACTACACACTCCGTGAGTGCTGTTTCTTCGTTATATTTATCCTTGAGCAATCTACCCAGGGTGTTGAAACTGGTCGCTTCGCCTGGCTGTGCTACACGTGCCGTTCCGTAGCCTCCTGATACAATACGATCACCTGCTGATCCTTTGCCTGTGACTCTAACAGGAACCCGTCCTTTCAGTGCTATCGCTGGGTGTGTGTCGTTGTTGCCTGCTTCTGAATTCATCAAGTATGCCGGGGCATCCGAGACAACACCGAAAACTGCATCAGATTTATCATCCATGCATTTCGTTATCTCTTCGTTTCCTCCCAGGCTCACCACTTCTCCAGTTTCTAATGGAGTATCCGTGGCATATCGTTCTGCCAAGTCAGCGTACTGTGCCGCTGTCGCTGTTGCGTGTACAACGTTGGCCCTGATGTCCACTAGTGTCGCGGCCGATAACTCTTCACCTCCGCCTGATTTGAATGCCGTCCAGGCTCCGCCCGCGTTACCATGTATCGTTGTTCCGTCATCTGCGAAGGTCTCGTCCCAAACCCAGTACAGGTCCTGCTCTGTTGCCGATGAGGTCTCTCCCCTGTTCACTTTTAAACCTGTGAAGTTGGGCATACCTGCGTTGTTGGATATGTTCCTGTTCAGTTCTATGATGTTGTCCTCAACTGAAAGTGTTGTGGTGTTGAATGTCGTGTGTGTGCCATCGACCGTTAAGTTTCCTTTCACCCTCAGGTCACCCACTGTCGGTAGTTCCAGTAATCCTGTTGATCCGTCCATGGTCATCATCGTGACTGTTGTACCGGCATCGTTGACTGTGAATATTATGTCCTTGTTCTGTGTTGTGTTGGCTATGGTCAGGTTGTCACCTGATAGACTCATCGTTATGTCTGATCCTCCACCTAGGATTAATCCTGTGTCATTCAGTATGCTGAACGAACTGTTTGTGGAATCGTTGGCATCTGATCTCAGATAGTTGGCCGCCGCAACTCCGCCCAGTGCGTCTGAGTCCGTGGCCGTTCCCCTGAACTTGGCACTTGCCACTGCCGTTGATAGCTGTATGCCCTGTGCCACGCTTGAGAAACCTGCACCGATCAATGCCGTCGCATTTGCTTCTGTTGAGCTTGGAGTGAATGCCACGTTCGATACCACACCTACCACCGCATCGTTGGCAACCAGTTTCAAGTATGATTGGTTGACTCCTGTGTCGTCTGATGCAATTTCCGAGACTACCTGTGTAACACCAGAACCAGCAACTGTTGTTGGTCCGATCAGTGTCCATGTTGTGCCATTGTACACATACAACTGCGTGTTTGCCGTGTCAAACCATGTGTCACCTAATACTGCGTTGGTTGGTTGTGATGTTGAATTCGTTGGACCGCCGGCTGGCTTGAATTTCGTTCCGTCGTACACGTTTAATCTTTTGTTTGTTTGATCGAACCAAAGTTGACCTTGAATTTTATTTGATGGTGCCGATGTGTTGCTGAAGTTCTCTAGTAGCTTGACAAGGTTCTCATTCAGTTTCTCCCCGAACCCCGCATAACCTTTTCCGATCAGTGTAAGATCGGTTGTGGCCACATCAATTGTGCCGTCCGCTAGTGTGACCAACAAGGTCCCAAATGTGTTGTTAATCTTGTATGCCATGCTCTAGTTGTTTGACTTGTTATCCCTGACTTCTGTTAGGAAACTAACATCTCCCACTAATTTGATCAAGATGGACGCCAATTCCGGGGTCAGCATCTGATCTATTTTTGCTTCTTCCTCCGCCGTCCATGTCAACTCGTAGTTGCTGTTGATGTAATCTGCTACTTCTTCTTTTGTTGCCATTTAAATGTACTCCTTATGCTTATTTATTATGTTCTTCTATCTGCTCATCGTCTGATATCCAGGTTAAATCCTTGGAATACGATCCATCCAGGTCCCTCAGGAAAGTCTTGACGTTGCTCTCCGTAAGCACCATATCGTGGTATTTTTGATACCTTTTGTGCAGTGCTGGTTCCTTCGTGGCTGTGTACACCAACTGCATACCCCTGTCCTTTGCCAGCCCCATTATGCCGTCGATACACAATTTCAAACATTTATGTACATTCCTTGGTTCTGCTGTCTTGTCCGTCACTATCCATTCCATGAAAGCGAACTGTGTTCCCTCTCCTATGTACAGGCCACCTGCACACACAGGCTCTCCGTCCACTTCCACCATTATGCCTGCAGGTGGTAGACATTCCTTGGGCACAGTGCCAAACTCCCACTGTGTCCACCACTTGACCAGTGTGTCATAATCCCGGTCTCTGTCCCACGCCCTAACTAACATTTTTCTGCATCACTATCTTGTTGACGTTGAACGTTGACTCAAAACAGTAACGCACTGCTTCTGCAACTTCGTTTGCTCTTAATTTTGGTAGGTCTTCCCACAAGCCCTTTGTCATGTCCGTGTCCACTACATCCGGACAGACATCATAAACTGACAAAGGTTTGTTTAATAATTCTTGTTGTAGCTCTTCTATGTAATCTATTAGATTTTTCTTGTTCTCGCAGTAGTCTGTGTATTCCGTATTTTGTAAATCCTCATCCATTCCAATAGGAGTACCTGACGTGCTTGTGATCACTGCAACTTTCTTGTCCTCGAAAACAAATTTGCCGTATATTCTTTTCAACAAGGTTATTTGCCCTCTGCCAACATACGCATTGAGTACAATCAGCTGACAGTCATCCAGCTGTTCCATTATCTCTACTTGACTACATTGTAAATCATATCCGTTGCTACTGCTCAACCCAACGACTGTGTAATTCTTTTTCCGATACAGGTCCG
>Ga0115555_1002468_pt1 | contig 12347 bp, 7 predicted proteins | sample COGITO_mtgs_1104_2_FD_87285 | JGI IMG/M metagenome (GOLD analysis project Ga0115555, IMG submission 87285) | Pelagic marine microbial communities from North Sea - COGITO_mtgs_110407 | ecosystem: Environmental > Aquatic > Marine > Epipelagic | place: Germany:Helgoland, sampling site Kabeltonne... | reverse complement strand
CTTGGGCTCCTGGATCAACAGACATGGGAGGGGGCACAAGGAGTTCGTGTGTCAAGATTCAATGACGTCAATATTTTGGGGTTAAGATGACTGATTGAGGAGAAATTGCGTTATTGTTGGCGATTAAGAAAGACGCGATCACGGACGTGATATATAAAGGGCGTTTACAATAATGGCAGTGTCTATTGAAGAACGGCTTACCAAAACATCTCAAATAGCCATATGTGCATCATTAACAACAATAGAGCTCTCTTTATCGCCCACAATTTTGGATAGCACGTTTTATTGGTAGCAAGCAAAATAATTCGCACATCTATTTTTACTTAGTCACTGTCATAATCATCAAGAGCTCCGAGCGCCGATGCTGCTGCTGATTCTGATGCTTTGCCGGCGGCCCTGAGAGATGAATCCTCTTCACTACGTTTGGAATGAGTATTCAGAGGCGGCGATGATGCTCGAACGAATTCGATGGGGTCATCGGCAATTCCTATATGAGCTCCTGCACCGTTTGATATTCGCATTGCGAGTTTGTTTGCCCTATCTCCAATTTTTTCGAGGTCTATGTTACCTTCTGCAGTAATCAGAAGTTCATTGTCATTGACATGGCAATTGTCTTCGTCGTCGTCGTCGTCGTCGTCGTCAAAGTAGCTTTCCTCCTCCATCCGCTCCCGAAACTTTCTTTTCTCGAGATCTTCCTCGGCCGCCTGGTTGCTGGCGCCTATGGCATCATTGTTTTTTTTTTCTTGCTTGTTCTCGTTGTTCCGAGAGATGACCTTTTCGAGGGCATTCCTCTCGCTCTCTCCTATCTCATCCTTGTGCTCCTCCAAGAACTTGGGCACTATCTGCCTCTCGTCTACCAAAGAACTGATGATCAACTTCCTATTAGTTTGCACCAGTAAGTCAAAAACTTCCAATATCGAAGACATTGTTATGTTATCCTTTTTGAAGTTTGCTTTTAGCAGATTAAAGATGGCTGAAAACATGTTCTGGCTGATCAGATAACGGCTATAAGCATCGTCTTTAGTCGCAATGGTGGTCTTCAAGAACCGGAGGGCGGACAGCTTCAGGTGGCTGCTGTACCCACTGCCAACGTGCAACAATTTGAAGACGTACTTGAAAACATTATTGTTCAAAATGAAGTTCTTCATTTTGAACGCCTGCACCTTGGTGGCGAAGCACATGAGTTCTAAAGAGACGTGAAGAGCGGCAGCGCTGACTCCATTTTTTTCGCCGCCATTTTTTTCGCCAACACCATCACCATCAAAATCTCTGACAATTTCACTGCCGTCTTCCCTCCCGTCGGATAACTGACTGTGCGACCGCTTCTTTCCCCTAACGCCGCCGTTTTTCTCGCTGATATTTACAAGCTTGCCCCCGTGGAATGGAGCGGCGATCCAAGGCACGTACTTGTCGTAAAAAAACCTCACAAATTCGTCAAAGTCTTCGTTTACGAGGTCAACTATTTGGTCGTTCTCTAGCACCAACTTGATCAGCTCGCCAGCTTGATAACATATTCCTGAATCAAGGTTCGGAGTAGAGAAAATTCGAAGCAGCGCAAGCAACAGATCATTCTTCGCGCGCTTCCCGTCATACAACACTCGGTCACCCTCAAAAATTGGGCTGACCCCACTGGCACTGTACATGCAATACTTTCGAATGTGGGTTGGATCGAAAGCTGTTATTGCCAGCAATACGTCCAAAACCGACTCAAGCTCTGAAGCGGACGCATTCGTGGAGTTGACGAGGATGGTCGTCAAAGAACTGAATAGAGAGGGTCTCCGGGGCTGTTGCTGCTGCTGCATCGTTGTGTTCTCTCCGCCCGTGATTTCGTGGAAGTGGCTTACAGTTACGTAGAATTCGTCTCGCTGGCTCGGTTGGATAATTTTCGATATTGTGAAGAGCTCTCTAAGGAACGCGAGACAGTCGTGCCGGCGTTCTCGAGCGGATCCCTTGGCGACAGTTTGGTGCCAAGGATTGCTTTGCTTATTTTGGTTTTTTGTGACGGGGGAAGGAACTTCGTTGGTATCAGTGGTGTCGTCCGAGTCTTCGTTAATTGATGTCGTGGGGGGGGGGTCCGGACGTTGGGATTGCCTGATGAGGCCTTGTTCGCGGTTTCTGTGCTTGAATCGTTGCTTTCATTCATTCCGGCAAGCGCCAAGTTTTCTTGGTGGAGAAATAGCACCACGCGCTCGAAATAGTCACTCTTTTTGTAGATCAAGGACACAATCTCGGAGTTCGCGAACAACAACAAGCTGTCGAGCGATGTGATTAGCCCCTCGTCCATCAAGGGCCGAAGAAGCACGTCGCGAACAAATCCAAGCCGCATCGCCTGGTGTATCACTTTCACGAGTGCAGGATCGACAATTTTTATGCAGCTTTTGAACTGCATCTTGCTGAGATTTTCCCGGTGCGAGGCTCGCGAGACGAGAGCAGGGTCGTACTCCATGATTCCGGCAAGGGTTGTAAAGTTATCCTTGTCGTGAGCGAAGAACTCGATGACCTGCGGATCGTTCATGAAGAGGATGTTCTTGAACACCCTCGCCAGCTTTGCCAAGCCCTCGGCATCTTCCTGACCGCTTTCGCCCGCTGCCTCCAAGGCGCCAAAAAGAGAACACCCAGCGTGCAGAAATTTGCAATCGTCCTCCACCACGCTCAATATGAAGGAAGATCTCTTAGATGGTAAGAGGGTCGAAGTAGTCTCCAGTATCGCCTCTAAGTTTTCCCTGTTAAATTCACTAAGTTGCACTGGCTGGTAGTCGTCCGGGCTGCTTCCCCCCCCATTGACTCCCAGCATTGAGTGTGATCCAAACACTGATGACCAGGTTTCCCCGTAGTGGTTGTCCGGTTCCGGCAGGTCGGCTCGCCATGAATCGCCCTCCTCGTCGCTGCTATTCCCGCCGCCATGCTTCTCGCTCTCTTCCCCGGCTCCTCCGCCCCGTTGTACTCTGCCCAGCTCCTTCCAGATCAAAAGGCACCCCTGGTTATCTTGAAATGAGAGTGCGAGGTCCAAGCCGGTCACGCCCTTTGCTTCTTCGCCGTCTTTGTTCGTCTTGGATGCCGCAGATTTCACCACGTCTAGTGAAGGATCAACCCAAGTGATGATGTTATCTCCTTGTCGCTGGAAGGTCTCCTTCTCAGTAATAACAGCGCGTAGTAAATAATTTTCCGAGTTATCCGAGTTATCCGATTCTGAATTGAAGTCGCCGTCGCAATTGGCGTCATTTTTAGAAGCACCATCCGCGGCATCATCCGCGGCACCATCCGCAGCACCATCCGCGGCACCATCCGCGGCACCATCCGCGGCACCATCGCAACATTCCTGTTCCACCTGCAAGACATGCCTTCCCTTTACACCGTCAACTTCTTTCCCACCAACAATTGTGATGAAACCAGTGCCCAGGTCATCCCACTGTCCTGAAGCATTGAGTTGGTATAGTTTAACGCGCCAGGGCGTTGGACTGTCGTCCCTCGAATGGTTGTTGTCTGATAGCTGGGCTTCTTGCGACTGGGCAGGGCTGGTTGAGGCATTAGTGGAGGCAGTAGATGTAGTGTCTTTGTCATTTTCGTCGTCTAAGCTGTCGTTTGCGGCTAGATCGCTAGAGTCGTTGGAGTCGTTGGCGTCGTTGGCGTCGTTGGAGTCGTTGGAGTCGTTGGAGTCGTTGGAGTCGTTGGAGTCGCCTTCATCGTTATTTCCTGGGCCATCATCGCTTACATTGGTGGGTGGTTCCTCCTCCGATCTGCTCACTTCATCCAAATCGTGGCTAGTACCCTTGTAGGCCATGCCAAGAATCCACAGCCGCTCTTATACACGCTGTTGGTACTGCAGTCGGATAATCTGCGATTGTAAAGGATTGTAAAGAATTACTGTGCCTGGGGATTGACCTTCAGCAAGTTGCTCAGTCGAATTCAATCCAATGGAGCCGTAACCAGCACAGAGCCGGAGAGGTACTTTTATAAGCGTAATGAGCCACAAAATATCTGTTTGAAGCGATGGTGGGCTTTATTAACGCAAAAGTTCACTTATTCATCGAACGCTGGCTCTTTCCACTCCTTCGAAACTCGAACACCACCCTTTTTTTCCCCATCCTAAGAACCTTTCTCAACTAAAACAATTTTCGAATATATTCTTGAAATCGGTATATTGTATTTCGAGAAGTCTCTCAGACGCTTTTTCTACGTTGAAATTTACTTTGGTAGTGAAATCCACCCACCATCCGGAAACCTACCAACGCTTTTTGCTCCAGCCAAAGCTCCGCTCCAAACTGAAACAGAGCAATGGCCGCATCTGCCCGTGATAAAAGCTTCACACCGCGATCGAACCTCAATACAGTTTTTGTCAGGGGGCTTCCATCGACAGTAACGAGAGCAGAACTGACAACTCTCTTTGGTGATATTGGCCCCGTCAAGAAGGCCTCAGTGATCCGCTCCAAGGACGACAACAGTAAAAATGTGGGCAAGGGTTTCGGATTTGTAAAGTTCAGTACAGAAGCTGACGCGAAAGAGGCCGCGAAGAAGATGGACGGAGTAGAGGTTGAGCGTGGTGGCAGCAAATATTTTCTCAATGTTGCCATCGCCTCTGATGAGGTTGGGAAGAAGGAGAAAAACAAGCGGGAGAAGAGCAAGGGCGAGAAGGGCGACAAAAATGGAGGTAATACAGTTTCTTTAATGTCGGCAGATTCTACGGTGATCTCGTCCGACAAGAGCCCTCAAGAGCGCGCCCGTGAGGCAGCAGAGTTCGAAATATTGGCAAAGAAGAAGAGGAGTTCGAAAGTCATCATCCGCAACCTTTCCTTTTATGCAAAAGAATCGCATATACGGAGCGTTATGTCCGCCTTTGGCGAAATTGCTGAGATAAACCTCCCTATGGTAACCGTCTCTCCTAACAGCGGAGAAGCTGTTGGGAAACCCTCACCGAAAACACAGCACCGTGGATTCGCATTTGTCACCTTCGCGTCGGTAGGGGGCGCAAACAAGGCGATTGCGGCGAGCGGGGTAGAGGGTGGGCTTGAAATCAAGGGACGGCAGGTAGCTGTAGACTTTTCAGTGAGCAAACGTCAGCATGCTGAGATGAGGAGAGAGGGGGAAGCAAGTACCCCAGTCGAAGATGAAGAGGAGGCGGAAGGGGACAGTCAAAGAGGCAATAGTGGTGCTGATAGCGACAGCGACAGCGACAGCGACAGCGACAGCGATAGTGATAGCGATAGCGATAGCGATAGCGATAGCGACAGCGACAACAGCTCCGAACAAGCACAGCAGCCGCAAGAGCATGGACGAAAAATTGACAATGCAAAAGATATTGAGGAGAATTGCACTCTATTTGTCAGGAACGTTCCCTTTAATTGCGATAGGCAGAAGCTATTTAATGTGTTCGTTCCATTCGGTCATATCGCGAGTGTCTTTCTAGTGAAAGAAAAGGGCAGCAAGGTTAACAAGGGAACGGCGTTTGTCAAGTTTAGCTACAAGGAGGCTTGCGATAGGGCGATCGACGCGGGGAATATTGGTGATGGAGTAAAGAACTTTGTTTCCGGGAAGAAGACATTTGCTGGAGACGAAGTGGGCGATGGAGGGATAATGATTGATGGGAGACGCCTGTTGGTGGATCGCGCTGTGGATAGGAGCACCGCTGAGACTCTCAAGGTCGACCGCGACGAAGATGGGAAAGCCATTAAACGCGGTCGGGACAAGCGCAACCTGTATCTTAAAAACGAGGGCACGATAAGCAACTCGGCAGCGCTGGAGGAACTCCCCCGGCTTGACCGCGAAAAACGTGAGAGGGCAATAAGCGAGAAGAATACCAAGCTCAGATCCCCTCTCTTTTTCATCAACGGGACTCGTCTGAGCATACGGAATCTGAGCAAGAGCGTCGACGAAGCGGGTCTAAAACGGCTCCTCGTTGCCGCGCTAAAAACCTCCCTCGCAAAGAATCGCGTCACTCCGAAGGATGTATCCAATCAGCTGAGAGCTCAGGGACTACCCGAACGCGAGTGCATCGGTGAGACCGCAAAAGTTCCACCCTTCAACGAGAAGAACGTCAAGATGTTTATCCCCTCTCTTTTCATCGATAAAGACATTTTGGAGCTCAAAGACGGTAAAAAGGAGGTTGGGCAATCGAAGGGTTACGGCTTCGTTGATTTTGCTCACCACGTCCACGCCCTTGCCGTCCTCCGCGAACTCAACAATAACACCGACTACACTCGGGAATACGTCATGCACGGCTCCAAAGCCAGTGATCTGAAAAAAGGTGTCAACGTCGCTGGAGACAAGCGCGATTTTATGAGCGAGGGTGGCGGTTTCCTACTTCCAAGGCTAGTAGTCGAGTTCGCTTGTGAAAACATGGCCAAGAGCAAACTTCAAACCGAGCGGCGAGAGAAGAAACGTGTTAACGCTGAAAAGCAGAAGGAGCAAAACAAATCCTCCAAGAAGGAGAAGAGTGAGAGTGCGCTGTCTCGAGGGGCGAAGCAGCGAGAGAAAAAACGGAAACGAAAAGCGGAGGCCGGTGCCTTGGGCGTTGCGGAAGAGGATATAAATGATGAAGAAGAAAAGGGGCAGAGTAAATCGGGAGCTGCCGCTAAGGCTCCACCTCTTAAGAAGAAGGCCAAGGAGAAAACGATCCCACCGCCGAAATCGAAAAAGCAACTCAAGGAGGAAAAAGCCGAAAATGATTTCGGGGCCTTGGTGAAAAAACACATCGGGGCCGCAAGTGAACAGGGAAGAGAGGGTGGGGAGGAGGGTAAAAAAAAGAAACGGTGGTTCGATTAAGCGTTGTGAATAGTTGCCCCCAAAACTTGTTTTTTCGCTATTTTCTGCTCTACAAAAAAATTAAATAAACCCACCTCTGTCCTTTGCTGCAATTCCCTTAACCTTCTGGCTCGCTCTTTTCTTGTCCAGGTTTTTTATTTTGGCGCTGTTGGATTTTTCGCCACCTCTATCGCTGCCGAGCGCAACTCCCCCGGTCCCCTTGAATACCTTCCTTGTGTACGCCGCAAAGAGCTCCGCAAAATCGTCCCCTCTCTGTACCCTGACCGAATTCCTATCGACCTCCCACAGCTCGTTGCAGCAGGAATTCAAAAACGCGCGATTATGGGAAACGACTAGTACTGCCCCAGGAAATTCTGCAAGTGCCGAAGAGAGCGCGTCGAGAGCGCTCATGTCACAGTGATTTGTCGGCTCGTCTAACAGAATTACGTCCGGCTTATTCCAGCTGATTGCAGCAAGAGAGACCCTCACCCTCTGCGCCGGAAAGGAAAGGAAAAGAAAAGAAAGGGCGAGGTACCAAAGGAAGCGGAATAAAACGAGCGGAGGGGTGAGTTCCACTTTGCCCATGGAATCGCATTTTATCTAGTGACTCGCAGTTTGCTGATGAATTTGCAAAGTCCTCTAACTCACCTGACCCCCTGATAGAGACTTCAGTGGCTGCGTGGCAGTCGCTCCCACAATACCAAATTTACCGAGCGTCGCACGGACAGACAGCTCGTCGCTGGAGAATTTCCGAGCAAACATTTGCACAGCAGATTCATCGACCGAGATTCTTTGGCTCAGCAGGGCATCGGCGTGATGCTGGGAGACGACCGCGATTTTTGTTCTGTTGTGCCTTGTAATGGATCCCGTTGATGTGACTCCGCCGCCCGTTAACTCAAAATCTTCGCCCGCAATGGCTTCTAGAAGTGTTGACTTTCCTGCTCCATTGTCCCCCACGATTGCAGCTCGAGTTCCGGCCTCAATAAAGAGGTTGACGAACTTCAAAATTTGGTCATTTCCCCTAAAAATACTCACATCGTCTAACGTCACCAATGAAGACCCTTTATCAACCGTTGGTGAAGGGAATCTAAACCTCTCGCCCTTCTCTGCCTTCAGTGCGGTAACCTTTTCGGGCAATAGCAAAAATTTCTCGTCGAGTTTCTTCAGACTGCGAGTCTTGTATGCCTTCCCGTCATCCCGATACAAGCCAATTCTCTCGATCTTCGCTTGCTTTTGCTTCGCCGCCCTGGCCATATTGTCGTTAGTTCCCTTTTTCTGTTTGCTTTTTCTCATCATCTTCTCGCTTGATTTTTGCGCTCTTTCTTCTTGCCTGACCCTCGCATCCATCCTGTGTCCGTGAGCCGCCGCCTTTTCCTCGTTTCGCTGTTCGAATTCATGAAACCCACCGGCAAATGGAATCAACTGCTGTTCCCCTAGACAAATTATATCCGTCGCAACCGCCTCAACGAAGGCGCGATCGTGGCTGACAATCAACATGGTCACGTTTGTCTCCGCCAATCTACGTTCCAAAGCAAGTACGGCGCGAAGATCCAAATGGTTTGTTGGCTCATCGAGGAGCAACAAATCAGACTTGCTGATCAGCGCCGCGGCAAGTTGTACCCTCATAGACCACCCACCCGAAAGTGTTGCGACAGGTGCCTCCATCTTTTCTCGGCTGAATCCTAGCTCCGTCAATATTTTCGAACACATCTCGGCGCCTTCTCTGTCAGTAAACGTTGCAAGCTCCACCTCAGTTTCTTCTAGCCTTTCTAGAAGGAATGCACTAGATACATCGTCGTTTGAATCGATGCCCCCTGCCTCAGCAATCGCAATCTCAATTTCTCCCAGCTCCTCTTGGAGTTCATGAGCGCGCTTCGCAACTACTCCTGTGAGAAGAGTATCCAGTGCACTCCTACTCCCCGCCTCCCCTTTAGGAGGCTTAGGCTCCTGGCTCAAATAGGCGACGTCGATGTGCAGCGGAAAGCCCACCAACGACTTCGTGGCAATTCTTTTTAGTAGGGTTGACTTCCCCGAGCCATTCCTTCCGAGGAGCGCGTACTTACGGCCATTTGTAAGCTGTAGCTCGCTGTTTGCGATTAGTTCTTTACCTGCAAAGGCGAGTTGAAGGTTATGTATGTGTATATTAAGATTGTTCGTCGAGTTGCACTGATAATGACGTCTTATCCCTCTACCGCCCCTGCCACGGCCACCCCAGGTGTCCGATGAATCGGAGCCAGCTTTAAACGAAGTCCAGACAGAAGCAAGATCGTCCATATCGTCGAGAGCAGCATTAAATTCGGAGAGATCGCCTTGTTCGGAGGTTTCCGGGACAGCACTGGTAATGGTAGATATAATATTACGGGGCGGCGCTGGTGGAAAAGTTCCTTCCTTCTCACATTCACATTCACCCCCAACACTTTTTCGGTCGTCTCCGATCTTCACTTTGTCAATTTGACGTAAAGATACTACGTTATCATCGCGTCTCCCATTCCCCAGATAATTGAGAATATCATCTGTCACTCCATTCTCAAGCAGCATTGCCTTCAGGTCCTCGACAACAACATCAGGATCCGCAGCCATACCTCTAATGTACTCAGCTGTATCATCGTCGATATCTAGTGAAGACAGAGCAGCGGAGACTAACTCTTCTAGCATATTTCAGAGGAAGGAGGAGAAGACATGCAAGGGAAAGAGTGGACTATCTTTTGTTCTGTCGTTCGTTTTACTAGCAGAAGTCCAAATTTTTCATTTTCGATCAACGCTGGTTGGCGAGATCGATATCGTGCGGTTTTACTCCCTTAAACTCTAAAATTGCCAGGATGACTTTACAACATTTTTTCAGGAGAGTGAGAGAAAGAGGAATGAAAAGGCTTGAAAGAGCACCTGAATAAGGTTTATTTGTATTTTATTTTTTCTCGGACGAATCTCATCGTGTTAAATAGCATTCTCGTACTTGGTAACTCAAAGAAATAATTCGTCCTGCCATTTATCTGGGAGTGAAACACTTGAAAAGGGAGTAATAAAACAACAGTGCAAATTGTCACTCCAGAGGGAGTTGTAAAACCACCAAGCCTACAGCTGGTGGTACAAGAAAGGTTACAAAAAGTTTGGAGGGATGAAGAAAGGAACTTGGCGTCTGACCTCTGATGGTCGAGTGTACCGATTTGGCCGAAAGCGGTATGCCAACCGGGATTTGTATGAAGGTGAATTTTTGGATGGTCGGCGGGAGGGCAACGGTATCCTGTCGTACGCGAACGGCAATCGGTATGAGGGGGAGTTCGTCGGGAATCTGTTCGACGGAGAGGGATGCTACACTTGGGCACCATTTATGGAGAATGGAGTTAGGATCACAGGGCGCCGATATGAAGGTTCCTTTGTCAAGGGCCGTCGCGAGGGGCAGGGGTCTTACTTTAACGGAGAGGGGGAATTCTATGAGGGGTCATTCAAAGACGATCTCTTTAGGTGAGCGAGACGCCGCGATATGACAAGTGTGTTCATCGCCTCCAAGAGTGTTTTTATTTGAAGCTAACCAACCTTCTCACTGCCTCGTTTTGTTGCTCCTGCTCGGTGCTTGCTACTTGCTGCAGCGGCTACGGTGTCCTGACGCGAAAGAACGGTGATCGATACTCTGGTATCTACGCTAGGAACAAGCTTACAGGAGAGGCAAAGGTGGAGTACATCAACGGGGGCAAGTATGTGGGGATGATGGTAGGGGGGAAGTTCCACGGCGAGGGAAGATTTGATTTTGCTGGAAACTCGGGGTTTTATTCCGGCGGTTACCGACAAGGGAAGCAGCATGGGAGAGGCTCCCGTGTCTTTTCTAACGGCTCTCGCTACGAAGGCGACTTCAAGTTCGGGTCTATGGAAGGGGAGGGGATGATGGAGTGGCTCAATGGTGACCAATATGTAGGAGAGTGGAACGCCGGCTTTCCTCACGGGCGGGGAGTCTACATTTACGCTCATGGCGATCGCTACGAAGGTGACTTCTACAAGGGAGTATACCATGGGAGGGGCAGGCTGACCTACGCTGATGGCGGCTACTACGATGGAGAATTTGCGAACACCACTTGGACTGGTGATTACAGGCATGGTGTAGTCTTTCCTCTGGCAGACGGCCTGAGACATGGCCAAGGGATCAGAGTTTGGGTCAGTGGAAACCGTTACGAAGGGGCATGGGTAAAGGGCAAGATGGAGGGGAGGGGAGTGTACGAAAATGCCTTAACCGGGGGGAAGTTTGACGGCAGCTTCAAAGACAACAGAAAAAGTGGCCATGGAGTGGAGACGTGGGGGAACAAGCTCGGCATCCGCTTCCAGGATCCCATGGGCTGGTGGCACCCCGGAAATGGATTTTGTCGCTACGAGGGGAACTACGAGAATGGTTATTTTCACGGCAAGGGTCACTTTCAGGCTGTAGACAACAGGTCTTACAGTGGAGAATGGAATATGGGAAAGCGACACGGCCATGGCGAGGCGCACTTCATCCCTGAACACGAGCTTGGTGATGTCTTTAATATGAATGTCGGGGGGAACAACGCTCTCTATAGGGCGAGTCGATATGTAGGGGAGTGGAAGGACCATTGCAAGCACGGTGTGGGAGAGCTGTTTTTCCTTGATGGAAGCAGTCTCGAGGGAGACTTTGTGAAGGGACACCCCCACGGATATCTAATCAAGAAGTATCCCGTTCGCAGAGAGGGTCAGAAAAGGGTATGCAGACAGGGTCGCTTCGAGCGCGGCATCTGTGTAGAGTGGCTTGATTACAACGAGGAGGAGGAGGAGGTCGCCAGCGGCATTGCAAACTTTCTATTGGGAAATATGCAGACCAAGAAAGAGGACGAGGAACTCGCGGAACTCGGCCTGTGGGGAGAGAATAAAATACCAGACTTTGAGGACAACAGTATTGTCGCCAGTTCTATTACTGAAAATTAGAAGAAAAGACTACTACTGTACTGCTCGAGAAGAATAGGCTAATTGATTGAAAAGAAGAATTTGGGTCGAGAATTGACAACGACCAGAAATGTTGTTGTTTCAACGACCACTAATTGTGTGCTGTAGAATATAATGGACGGCGGTGTTTTTACGCCATACGCGCGCTTTCACTTTGTCTTCGTATCCTTGTTGCATGGACCCTCCCAAAAAAAAAAATGTTTTTCCGAAAATATTCATAATAAACTTATCACCCAAGTCGCTCCTTATGTTTCACACTAATTTCAATATGTATCCTACCTGAACTCCATCACCCCCGGAAGCATTCATCGTTTGCAGAAAAAGACCAACGTCTAGCGTACTAGTTATCTGCAGGGAAGTAAGGAAGAGCAATTGCATGCTTCTCAGCCTCAGTTCCATTAGCTTCATTTTTTACTCCCTTTGCATTCCTTGCACCTACTGCGTTGACGACCGTGATCGCATATTGATGCCCCTCCGCATTCCGCGCACCTACAGCGTTGACGACCGTGATCGCATATTTATGCCCCTCCACAATCCTTGCAATTACTGCGTTGACGACCGTGCTCGCATATTGATGCCCCTCCACATTCCTTGCACTGATTGCGTCGACGACCGTGATCGCATATTGATGCCCCTCTATATTCCTGGCACTGACTACGTTCACG